>Ga0308156_1000103_pt1 | contig 260497 bp, 258 predicted proteins | sample PhyAR2_FD_201041 | JGI IMG/M metagenome (GOLD analysis project Ga0308156, IMG submission 201041) | Phyllosphere microbial communities from UC Gill Tract Community Farm, Albany, California, United States - DLSL A.R2 | ecosystem: Host-associated > Plants > Phyllosphere > Unclassified | place...
CGCCGCCAGCGTTCGTCCTGAGCCAGGATCAAACTCTCCATGAAGTGTTTGACTTGCTCGTTTTTGTGACCGAAGTCACGATTGACGAAGCTTGCGCTTCATTCATGTTTGTATTCCGTAGAATACGATTTTTGCCTCATCGTTCAGTTTTCAAAGTTCGTCCGCGCCTGTTTTGGCGACTAAATTAGAATACCAAGTCTGAAACAAGAAGTCAACAACTTTTTTGAAATTGTTTTTCTCGTTTGTTTCAAGCGCTTGTCGTTGTTAAGGACATGTAATAATATATCATGCGTTTTATTATTGTGCAACACTTATTTTAGAATTGTTTTTAAAATCATGAACAAGCCTCTTGAACCTTATGATTTCGGCTCAAGAGGCTGTATTTTCCCTATTAATCCATCAACTGAATAATACTATGTTGTCGTTCTTCCATTAAATCAATAATCGTCATCCGTCCCTGTTCTTCGTAAGAAATGACAGGTCGATCAAAGACTGGATTCTTTCGCGTGATGGTTGCAATCTTTCCGTTACTCATCAGCACGCGATCACCGACTTCTATTGGTAGAAGTAATTGTCCGAGCAATAGTACATACTTTGAACAATATTGCATCGGTCTTGCTTTTAAATGACGATAGGCATCAAACGGCGTATAAGCTTCCCGGTACGGACGCCAACTCGTCATTGCAGCAAAGACGTCTGCGACGATGAATAATCGTGCATGATCTGCAATCTTATCTCCTTTTACCTTTAAAGGGTAACCCGTTCCATCTAAACGTTCATGATGTTGAACAATTAAACGATTCACAGTATCCGAGATAATCGTCTCCTTTTGCAATGCTTGATATGCCATTGCCGGGTGACGTTGAAAAATTTCTTGTTGCATCGCTTCATATCGTTTCGTGTGACGCCATTCCATGATCCGCGCTAATCCGTAATCTGCAAAATAGGATGCCGTCCACAGCTCATGAATCATTTTTCGTTCTTTCCCGACTGCTTCCGCCAGCATTTGGGCGACTGCCCCTCGATAGATGGCATGTCGAACGGTATAAGCTTCCGTTCCCCGCTCTAGGAAGAATGGTAAGACATCTTGTCTCGTAATCCGTTCTGGAACGGACTGTTTGACCCAGCTCAATGCTTCGTATACATTCGGCTTCATTCCTTGTTCCCATGACATGAAGACTTTATTGTAAAAGCGAATGAATTCTTCAAAGGGATGTTCCACATGGGCTTCAACCGTTTCAATCTGTACTTCTTCATCTGCACCGAAATCAGGTCGATTCTCAATGACGACTTCCTTGATTAAGAATCGTTGGATTCGTCGTAACTCATCGGTTCCTATTTTTTTCCCTGCTTCTACGATCGGATGATCCGTATGTAAGTAGATGGATTCAGTCAAACGATCCCCGATGCGTAATTGGTCACTTGCCACTCGCATGTCGCTTCGTTCCTTTCTCTTCTTTCTATATATGTAGATAAAAGCAGCAGAGTAGTATCACTCTGCTGCTTCCTTGCTGACGTCTTGCTTACTCTTCCGCTTCTTCTGAAGCATCCGATTCGACTACATTCTCTTCTACTACAAGATCCGTGTCTTCTTCCGTTTCATCAGTCTCTTCGCGTTTCAGTTTCGCAACCGTTGCAACACGGTCACCTTCTTCAATTCGAATGACCTTCACCCCTTGGGTATTGCGACCGACACGTGAAATGTATTGCGAGTCTGTCCGAATGACGATACCACTCTCTGTCATGATCATGATGTCATCATCGACATCAACGATTCGCATGGCAACGATTTGACCGACGCGATCCGTCACCTTACTCGCGATCAATCCTTTACCACCACGAGACTGACTACGGAACTCGGTCATCGGTGTTCGTTTACCGAATCCTTTTTCCGTAATGACAAGAACATCTTGTGCATCACGTGCAAGTTCCATCCCGACGACAAAATCGTCTGGGCGTAATGTCATCGCTTTAACCCCACGAGCGCCACGTCCCATCGAGCGGACATTCGTGATTGGGAAACGAATCGCTTTCCCGCTTGTCGAAACAGCAAAGACTTCATCGTCCGTCGATGCGAGACGAACCGATGTCAACTCATCGTCTTCAAACAATCGAATCGCGATCAAACCGTTTTTGTTGATTCGCGCATATGCAGACAACGGTGAACGTTTGACGCGTCCTTTACGTGTCATGAAGATTAGTGATTTTTGCTCATCTTGAACGACTTCTTCTGTTTCGAGCGTTTCTTCCGTCTCTTCAATCTCTCCCTCAATCACCTCGACAGGTGCTTCAGTTGCTTGTTGCTCCTCGAGATAACGTTTGAAGTTGACTGGAATCATCGTCTCGACCTTTTCGTCGCGTTCGATTTGGATGAGGTTGATGATCGGTACACCTTTGGATGTCCGACTCATCTCCGGTACTTCATATCCACGAATCCGGTAGACTTTTCCGCGGTTCGTAAAGAATAGGATCGTATCGTGCGTCGAACAAGACAAGAGACGCGTGACGTAATCCTCGTCGTTCGTTCCGATTCCCTGAACCCCACGTCCGCCGCGGCGTTGTGTCCGGTACGAATCCGTCGTCATCCGTTTGATGTAGCCACTGCTTGTCAACGTGATGATGATATCCTGTTCCGGAATCAAATCTTCGTCTTCGAATTCGATGTGGTCCATGCGGATTTCCGTCCGACGTTCGTCGTTGAAACGTTCTTTCAACTCCTCGAGTTCTGTCCGGATCAAATCAAGCAAGACTTCTTCACTCGCAAGGATGCGGTTCAATTCCGCGATCAATTGCATGATTTCGTCATATTCTGCTTCGATTTTCTCCCGTTCAAGACCTGTCAGGCGTTGCAGACGCATATCGAGAATCGCTTGTGATTGTTTCTCAGATAATGCAAAACGCTCCATCAATTGTTCACGTGCTGCGTCTGCTGTCCGGTTCCCGCGAATGATTTGAATGACTTCATCCAAATGATCGAGTGCAATCCGTAAACCAGCGAGCAAATGTTCACGTGCTTCTGCTTTTTCGAGATCAAACTGTGTGCGACGACGCACGATTTCTTTTTGATGCTCGAGGTAATGATAAAGCATTTCCTTGAGCGTCAATGTTTTCGGACGTCCGCCGACGATCGCAAGCATGTTGACACCGAACGTCGTTTGCATCGACGTCTGTTTATACAAGTTATTTAAGATAACGCTCGCATTGGCGTCACGACGGACTTCCATGACGATGCGCATACCGCGACGATCTGACTCATCCCGTAAATCGGTGATGCCTTCGATCTTTTTCTCGCGGACGAGATCGGCAATCTTTTCAACGAGGCGGGCTTTGTTGACCTGATAAGGCAACTCCGTCACGATGATCCGTTCCCGGTCTTTTTTCGTCTGTTCGATTTCAGCTTTCGCACGGACGATGATCGAGCCACGTCCTGTTTCATAAGCACGACGAATCCCACTCCGTCCGAGAATTTCACCAGCTGTCGGGAAATCAGGTCCCGGAATGTGCTGCATCAGTTCTTGGATCGTGATTTCGGGATCGTGAGACAGTGCCAAGACACCATCGATGACCTCACCTAACTGATGCGGTGGAATGTTTGTTGCCATCCCGACCGCAATCCCGCTCGACCCGTTGACGAGCAAGTTCGGGAAGCGTGACGGTAAAACTTCCGGTTCGCGTTCCGAACCATCGTAGTTATCTTTGAAATCAACTGTGTTTTTGTTGATATCGCGAACGATCTCCATCGCGATTTTTGACATACGGGCTTCCGTATATCGCATCGCTGCCGCCGAGTCACCATCGACAGAACCGAAGTTTCCGTGTCCATCGACGAGTTCGTAACGGTAGCTGAAGTCTTGCGCCATGCGGACCATCGTGTCATAGACAGCAGAATCCCCGTGCGGGTGATACTTACCGATGACTTCCCCGACGATACGGGCAGACTTTTTATGTGGTTTATCGGCACGAATACCGAGGTCGTTCATCGCATAGAGAATCCGGCGGTGTCCGGGTTTTAAGCCGTCCCGTACGTCCGGAAGAGCACGTGCAACGATGACGCTCATCGCGTAGTCCATGAAGGACGTACGCATCTCTTGACTGATATTAATATCCTTGATGATTCCGTGATTTTGTTCGGACATGCTTCTGGCCACCCTCTCTGTTCAGCGTTAAATATCCAGGTTCTTGACGTAATGCGCGTGTGATTGAATGAAGTCGCGTCGTGGTTCGACTTGATCTCCCATCAAGATATCGAAGACTTCATCCGCTTCGATCGCATCTTGAAGCTCGACACGTAACATTTGACGACCACTTGGATCCATCGTTGTTTCCCAAAGCTGCTCTGGATCCATCTCCCCAAGACCTTTGTAACGCTGAATGTCGTACCGTGCGTTTTCAGGAAGCGCTGCGAGCGCCTCTGTCAATTCACGTTCGTTATGCACGTACGTGATGTTCTTCCCTTGCTTAATACCGTATAGCGGTGGCTGAGCGATATAGACATACCCATGCTCGACAAGCGGACGCATGTAACGGTAGAAGAACGTCAACAAGAGTGTCCGGATGTGGGCACCATCGACATCGGCATCGGTCATGATGATGACTTTGTGATAGCGTGCTTTTTCGATATTGAACTCAGAACCGATACTTGTTCCGAGTGCCGTGATGATCGTTCGGATCTCGTTGCTTCCGAGAATCTTATCGAGACGTGCTTTCTCAACGTTCAAGATTTTACCGCGAATTGGTAAGATCGCTTGGAAATGACGATCGCGTCCGGATTTTGCAGAACCACCGGCTGAGTCACCCTCAACGATGTACAATTCAGAAATCGACGCATCGCGTGATGAACAGTCAGCCAGTTTACCTGGAAGCGAGCTGACTTCGAGAACACCTTTACGGCGTGTCAGTTCACGTGCTCGTTTCGCTGCCATACGGGCGCGTGACGCCATCATCCCTTTTTCGACGATTGCGCGTGCGTTCGTTGGGTTTTCAAGCATGAACTGCTCAAACGCACCAGAGAAGAGTGAATCCGTGACCGTACGTGCGTCGGAGTTCCCGAGTTTCGTCTTCGTCTGTCCTTCGAACTGCGGGTTCGGGTGTTTGACAGAAACGATCGCTGTCATTCCTTCACGCACGTCCTCACCGGATAACGTACCGTCTGCATCCTTCATCAAACCGAACTTCTTCGCGTAGTCATTGATGACCCGTGTCAAAGCCGTCTTGAAGCCGGTCTCGTGCGTACCACCTTCATGTGTCGGGATGTTGTTCGTGAACGAGTAGATGTTTGAAGCAAATCCATCGTTGTACTGAAGCGCGACTTCAACTTCAATGCCGTCTTTTGTTCCGTGTACATAGACCGGTTCTGCGTGAACGACCTCTTTTGAACGGTTCAAGTGCTCGACGTAGGATTTGATCCCACCTTCGTAGTGGAAGCTACGCGTCATCGGCTCATCCGCACGATCGTCCGTGATGATGATCTTCAAGCCTTTGTTCAAGAAAGCGAGTTCCCGCAAGCGTGTTGCTAGCAAATCATAGTCATACTCGAGCGTTTCTTGGAAAATCTCACCGTCTGGGAAGAAACGAATTGTCGTTCCTGTCTCTTCCGACGTTCCGATGACTTCAAGATCTTGCGCTGGTACACCGCGATGGTACGCTTGGTAATACAACTTTTCATTCCGTTTGACGAATACTTCAAGTTTCGTCGACAGGGCGTTAACGACAGAAGCCCCAACACCGTGTAGTCCACCTGATACTTTATATCCGCCGCCGCCGAACTTACCACCAGCGTGGAGGACCGTCAGGATGACCTCAACGGCAGGACGACCCATCTTCTCTTGAATGTCGACTGGAATACCACGTCCGTTATCCTCGACTAAAATCGAGTTCCCTGGTTCGATCGTGACCTTGATCGTGTCACAGTACCCTGCGAGCGCCTCATCGATCGAGTTATCGACGATCTCCCATACGAGGTGATGGAGACCCTTTGATGCCGTCGAGCCGATATACATCCCTGGACGTTTACGTACTGCTTCTAATCCTTCAAGTACTTGAATCTGATCGGCACCGTACCCTTGTTCCAATTCCATATCTTCATGATTACTCATCGGTTTTCTCACCTACTGTTTCTTTATATGATGTCTCTTCCAAATCGACCGTCCCTTGTTTCACGTGGAACAACTTCGCTTGGTTGATCGTTTCATGCGCAATCCCGTCGACGCTTGTCGTCGTCAGGATCGTCTGGACCTTTTGTTGCATCGTATCGAGCAAATGTGTTTGACGATGATCATCAAGCTCGGATAAGACATCGTCGAGTAGAAGAAGCGGATATTCCCCTACTTCCTCGTGGATCAATTCGATCTCCGCAAGTTTTAACGAGAGAGCTGCAGTTCGTTGTTGTCCTTGTGAACCATACGTTTGAACGTTTCGTCCATTGACTTCCATCTCGAAGTCATCCCGATGTGGTCCAAACAACGTAACTCCTCTTCGGATTTCATTTTCTTTTATTTTACCAAACTTCCGCGTGTAGGACGCAGTCATTCCTTCGACATCGAGTAATTCGTCGCCGAATGTGTCCGAACGATAGATGAGCGCGAGTTCTTCCTGTCCACGACTGATTCCATCATGAATCGGTCGTGCCCACTTTTCGAGCTGGGCCATGAAATGATGGCGGCGCTGAACGATTTTAACGGCTAGCGTAATCATCTGCTCCGTCAAGATATCAAGGAAGGTCTCGTCTCCTCCCTTCATGGACAGTTGTTTCAGCAGTGCATTCCGTTGCTTCAACACTTTCAGATACTGACTCAATTCATGCAGATAGACCGGGCTGACTTGACCGATCTCCATATCGAGAAATCGTCGGCGGACTTGTGGACTGCCTTTGACGATATGCAAATCTTCCGGGGCGAATAAAACAATGTTCAGTGCCCCGACGTAATCACTTAAGCGTCGTTGCTCTAGATGATTCAGTTTTGCTTTTTTCCCGCGACCCGAGATGACGATCTCTTGGACATGAGAACCTGTTCGTTTGACGACACGCCCTTCGACACGCGCCGTCTCTTGGTCCCAACCGATCAGTTCCTTGTCATGCGTCGTCCGGTGCGACTTCGCAAGAGCAAGAACATAGATCGCTTCCAATAAGTTCGTCTTCCCTTGTGCATTTTCACCAATCAGGACATTCGTTTTTTCGGAGAATGACAGTTCGAGTGCGTCATAGTTGCGATAATGACTGAGTCGGACTGAATCCAGCCGCACGTTAGTCGCCCTCGTTCTTGATGATGAACTGACCGTAGTCTTCTACATCAATGATGTCTCCATCCCGTAATTTACGACCACGTCGCTGATCGACTTCGCCGTTGACTAGAATCGGTACCTCTGCTAAAAACGGTTTGGCTTGTCCTCCGCTTGAGATGATATCCGATAGCTTTAAGAACTGCCCTAACGTGACATATTCCGTTGTAATTCTGATTTCTTGCATGGATTGACTCCTCCTACCTACATATTATAAATGACGTACTCTTTATTGTACTAAACATTGGGCGATTTAGCAAAATTCCCGAACGTATATACGGTATACGAAAAAGACGGGTCCGATGTCGAAACAATCGAACCCGTCTTGTCGCGTGTTTTATATGGATGCTTACGCTGTCCGGACTGGAAGAATCAGTTGCAGAACGTTATCTTGATCGACTGGGTGCAAGATGAATGGACGAATCGAACCCGTGAACTGGATTTCGATATCTGTTGCGTCAAGCGCCTTCAAGGCATCCATCATGTACTTCGAGTTGAACGAGATTTTCAGCTCTTCTCCTTCAAGCGAAAGGATGCTGACTTGCTCCGAGACTTTTCCGACTTCTGGCGAATGTGAAGAGATCTCAACCGCCGTCGTGCCTTCAGCTGCGAACTTGATGACGTTGTTACGGTCCTCACGTGCGAGCAGTGACGCGCGATCGATCGCTTGAAGCAATTCTTTCGCATTCATGCGGACGGCTGTCCGGTATTCTTCTGGAATCAAACGTGATGTATCCGGATAGTTTCCGTCGAGTAGACGCGAGAAGAAGAGGACGTGCTTCATCTTGAATAAGATTTGTTGGTTCGTGATCGTGATATCCACATGACCATCCCCAAGCAACTTCGATAATTCATTTAAGCTCTTCCCTGGAACGATGACGTTCTGGAACGAGATGTCCGTATCTGTCTCGAACTGTGCACGACGAAGGGCTAAACGGTGACTATCCGTTGAGACACACGTCAAGATGCCTTTATCAGCTGAGAAGTTCACACCTGTCAGAACAGGACGTGTTTCTTGAACAGCGACAGCAAAGCTTGTTTGGCGAATCATCGAACGTAAGAGATCAGCCGGTAAACGGAAACGTTGTCCGCCATCGACTTGTGGAAGGCGTGGGAATTCATCTGGATCAAGACCGTTCAAATGGAATTCCGCTGTTCCTGACTGAATCCGTGTCATGAAGTTCGGTGAGACTTCTAGTGTGACTTCGTCTTTTGGCATCTTTTTGACGATATCGCCGAAGAAGCGGGCATTCAAGACGACACTACCAGCACGGTGAACCGTGACATAAGATGTTCCATTCTCCTCTGCATAGATCGTCCGTTCAATCGAGATTTCTGTATCGCTTCCTGTCAGCGTCATGCCATCTCCATGAGCTTCGAGTTTGATCCCTGTCAGAATCGGAATCGTCGTGCGGGATGAGACCGCTTTGGCTACATCTTGTACTGCTTGGATTAAAGCTTCGCGTTGAATGGTGATATGCATATCGTCGTTAGACTCCTCTCGAAAATAATGGGCATGCGCCCATCATAACATAATAATATATTTTTTTAATAATAGTCTTAGGGGCTGTGGATAGTGTGGATAAGTCGGTGGATAACTTGAAATAAAGCCAAAAACGGTGTGGATAAGTTGTGGATAACTACCCTACTTTATCCACATGTTTATCCACAGTTTTATGAATGCTTCAACTCATGCTTGATTTGTTCAATGACTTTTCCGGTTTCCCCGTCCGATTTGATCAACATACTGATCTTTTCATGGGCATGGATGACGGTCGTATGGTCACGTCCCCCGAATTCCTCCCCAATCTTCGGTAATGAGCTCTCTGTCATCTCACGCGAAAGATACATCGCGATTTGACGTGGGAAGGCAATCGATTTCGTCCGTTTCTTCGCCTTAAGATCATCAAACGGTAAATTGAAGTGCTTACTAACCGACTCCTGGATGTCACGAATCGTGACTTTACGCGGTTCAGCGACTGGCATGATGTTATGCAAGGCTTCTGCAGCAACATTTGGATCGATTGGTCGCCCGACGAGATTCGCATAAGCGATGACGCGGGTTAACGCCCCTTCGAGCTCACGAATGTTTGTATCAATTTGACTTGCGATGTAGAGCATGACTTCGTTTGAGACATCAAGCTGCTCCGCATTCGCTTTTTTCCGTAAGATCGCAATCCGTGTCTCGAGATCCGGTGGCGTGATATCGGTGATCAGTCCCCATTCAAAACGGGAACGAAGTCGATCTTCAAGCGTTGGAATCTCTTTTGGCGGTCGGTCACTTGAGATGATGATTTGTTTTTGGTCGTTATGCAGCGCATTAAAAGTATGGAAAAACTCTTCTTGCGTCTGTTCTTTGCCCGCAAGGAACTGGATGTCATCAATTAAGAGAACATCGATATTACGGTATTTATTTCGAAACTCAACCGTTTTATTATCACGGATGGAGTTAATGAAGTCATTCGTAAAGCGTTCAGAAGAGACATAGGCAATCCGTGTCCCTAAATTTTGATCTTGAACGTACTGTCCGATGGCGTGCATCAGATGGGTTTTGCCAAGACCAACGCCACCATAGATGAAAAGCGGATTGTAGGCTTTAGCAGGCGCTTCCGCAACAGCAAGTGAAGCGGCATGTGCAAAACGGTTCCCCGATCCGATGACGAATGTATCGAACGTATACTTCTCATTTAATTGTCCGAGTTCACTCATCGTCAGTTCTTCTGTTGGTCTCCGCATGTTCGATGGACGCGATTTCGGAGTTGGTGTTGCCTCAACACGTTCCTCTTCTTGTCGATCGAGCATTTTCTTCGCTTGTCCCTCTTCAATGAACTGAATATCGAGTCGGCTTCCTGTTACTTCCTCAACTGTGTCTTCGAGTAAAGATAAGTACTGGCGCTCGAGCCATGTCACCGTAAATGCAGCTGGTGCTGAAACGAGTAGTGTCGTTCCATTTAGCGTGACGCCTTCTGTGGATTTCAACCACATATCATAACTAGCTTTCGGTGTTCGTTCCTCTTCCTCGATCACAGATAAGACATTATGCCAAAGTTCGGCAGCGTTTTTCATAAATACCCCCCTTTTTTTATCAAGATAGAAAAAATTTGTACACAGGCTTATACACAGACAAAGTTAATGAAGAAACTCGACTTATCCCCATAACGTAAAAACTGTGGATAACGTTATCCACAGGCGGTTGAATCTGTGTATAAAGTTATCCACAGGGTGTGTATAACTTGTTTTGTCCTGAACGATCAGGATCATGTTATGCACAATTAGTGTATCAAAAGAAATGAGCTCTGGCAATGGTTGGAATGATTTATCCACAAGTAAATTAAACCGTCCACAGGTAGTTACCCACAAGCTGTGGATAGTGTGGATAAATTGTGGATAAGAGGTGGATAACTTTTCGAAAGAGGAAGCGTTGAAAAAGAGTTATTCACAAAATACAAAAGAGGACGAAAAAAGGAATCGAAAATCGAGGATTGACGTCGATTTTAAAAAATACTATTGTAGACAAAGTGAAGAGTTATCCACGGAAAGTGTGGATAATGTGGATAAGTCTGTGGATAGGTGGATAAGTCTACAAACATCCCCTCCATGATCCATATGCATTCTATCGCGTAATAGAGTTTGCGCAGTCGAATCCTATTGCCTGTTTTCAAACCAAAAATCCCTTAAGCAGGACAAGAAATCTTCTGAACTTTCATTGACAATGCCACGATCAGTTTATATAATGTACAAGACTGCCTTAAAGTAGAAAATAACAATTGGTTATAAAGATCTTTTAAAGGAGGTGCAGACGAATGAAACCAACTTTCAACCCAAACAACCGTAAGCGTAAAAAAGTTCACGGATTCCGTGCGCGTATGGCTACGAAGAGTGGCCGCCGTATCTTGGCTGCTCGCCGTCTTAAGGGCCGCAAAGCCTTGACTGTCTAATGCATTGATGCATCCATCACTTCGGGCATGATCCGAGGTGATTTTTTTTTATGTTTTTTCGTGTGTTCGTGCTTTTGTCACATGCGCCCTATCGCGTCGCATGTTTATTCTATGATATGATGAGAGACGACGAATTTTCGTAGTGTCAGGATGGAGTGTGAATAAGGTGAAGAAGGAATACCGCGTCAAGAAAGACAAGGAGTTCCAAGCGGTGTTTACTAAAGGAGCCTCTGTCGCAAATCGGCAATTTGTCGTGTATGCCTTGAAAAAGGAGCAACAGACTCACTTTCGGGTTGGCTTATCCGTCAGTAAAAAAATCGGGAATGCCGTCGTCCGGAATCAGGTGAAACGGTATCTTCGGGAAGCATGCCAGCAGCATGAAGCCTCGATTGCCCCGAATTATGATTTGGTGATCATCGCGCGCAATCCGGCCGCGAAGATGACCGCGCAAGAAGTGGCTGACAGTCTCCGTCACGTGCTCAAACGTTCCGGTGTCTGGATGCGATCAAAAAAATGAATCGTAGCAATGCATCCTGTTGATTTGTACGGCGCTCCCTTTCCTTGCCTTACTATAGAAGAAGATGGCGTTCGACAAAGCGTAAACAATTTCTAGGAGGAATTATGAACAAGAGAACTAAGATTTGGTTAACTCTCGGACTCATGTCCGTGCTCGCGATCGTATTATCTGGTTGTACACCTAGCTCATATGGTACAGGTGAACCGATCACAGCAGACACAGAAGGTTTTTGGAAACATTACTTCGTTTGGCCGATGGCGTGGTTGATTCGTGAGATTTCACAGTTCTTTAGCGGTGATTACGGTATCGGAATCATCATTACGACACTTCTCGTTCGTCTTGTCATCCTTCCATTGATGATCAAACAAACGAAGAGTATGGGTGGAATGCAAGTCATTCAACCGGAAATGATGAAGCTTCGTGAGAAATACAGCTCAAAAGACCAAGAGACACAACAGAAGTTGCAACAGGAAATGATGAAGCTCTACCAAGAGCATAACGTCAACCCGCTTGCAGGCTGTTTACCGATCTTGATCCAAATGCCGATCTTGATTGCGTTCTACAACGCGATCATCTACACACCGGCTATTTTCCAACACACATTCCTCTGGTTCGACCTTGGGAAACCAGATCCATTCTTCATCTTGCCGATCATGTCTGCGGTACTGACGTATCTGCAACAAAAGATCTCGATGGCAGGTCAAGAAGACAATCCACAAATGAAAATCATGCTCTATGTCTTCCCGATCATGATCTTCATCATGGGTGTTACACTCCCATCTGCCCTTTCGCTTTACTGGGTTGTTGGTTACATCTTCTCGATCATCGTCACGATCGTCATCATGAAGCCAATGCGTGAAAAGATTAAGTTGCAGACGGAAGCGACAATGGCTGCTAAACGTGAAAAAGAAGCAGCACAAGCAGCTCCGGCTCCTAAAAAATCGAAAAAGAAACGCTAATACGTGAAGAGCGACGCTTTGTTTTGACAGAGTGTCGCTCTTTTTCTTTTGCGTCATTTCGTGTATAGTTGTTTCGTTATACCCATTGCAACGATTAAGGATTAAATACTCATAAAAAGACAGAAGAAAAACGAGGTGGAAGAACGGATGATGGAATTTGATACGATTGCCGCGATTTCGACGCCGATGGGAGAAGGGGCGATTGCGATCGTGCGCTTATCAGGTCCTGATGCAGTCGCTGTAGCCGACCGTGTTTATAAAGGGAGCAACCGCTTGACGGAAGTACCAACCCATACGATTCATTACGGGAAATTGGTCGACCATGAGGCGGACCGTGTCGTCGATGAAGTGATGGTGAGTGTCATGCGCGCACCAAAGACGTTTACACGTGAAGATGTCATCGAATTGAATTGTCATGGAGGAGTCGTCGCGGTCAATCGTGTCCTCGAACTCATCCTCGCCCAACCGGAAGTCCGGTTGGCGGAACCTGGTGAATTTACGAAACGCGCGTTCTTGAACGGACGCATCGATTTGTCACAGGCGGAAGCCGTCATGGATTTGATCCGGGCGAAGACGGACCGAGCGATGCATGTCGCCGTCAGTCAAATTGAAGGGCGTCTCTCGAAACTCGTCCAAGACTTACGTCAACAATTGTTGCAGACGATTGCTGCAATCGAAGTTAACATCGATTACCCAGAGTACGATGCAGAAGAGATGACTCAACAGATCGTCGAACGTGATGCTGGTGCTGTCCGCGCGATTTTAGCAGAGTTATTAACAACGGCACGCCAAGGAAAAATCCTTCGTGAAGGGTTATCCACAGCGATCATCGGTCGACCGAACGTCGGAAAATCGTCTTTGCTCAACACATTGGTGCAAGAAGCAAAGGCCATCGTCACGGACATCGCGGGAACGACGCGCGATACGATCGAGGAATACGTCAACGTTCGTGGTGTACCGTTGAAGTTGATTGATACGGCAGGGATTCGGGAGACGGAAGATATCGTCGAACGGATGGGCGTCGAAAAGTCACGTCAGGCTTTGAAGACAGCCGATTTAATCTTACTCGTCCTAAACGGGAACGATGTTCTGACGGATGAGGATGTCTTGCTGTTTGAAGCGATCAAAGGGATGAACGCAATCATCATCGTCAACAAGAGTGATTTGGCGCAACAGATTGACTTAGCACGTGTCACGGAACTTGCCGATGGTCGACCGATCGTTACGACGTCCTTGCTCGAAGAAGCAGGCGTCAACGACCTTGAAGCAGCGATTGCGAGTCTGTTCTTTGAACAGGGTGTCGAGAGCCAGGATATGACGTACGTCTCGAATGCACGACACATCCAACTGATCAAACGCGCGAGTCAGATGATCGAAGATGCTCTCGGTGCAGCAGAAGCGGCGATGCCGATCGACATGGTACAGATCGATTTACGACGGGCGTGGGATACGCTCGGCGAAATCAATGGTGATACAGCACAGGATAGTTTATTGGATCAGTTGTTTTCGCAGTTCTGTCTCGGGAAATAATTCGAGACGACTGCGTGTGGAATAAGAAGGAGGAACCAGTACTATGGCTTATCAAGCAGGTGAATTCGACGTTATCGTCGTCGGAGCCGGACATGCCGGCATCGAAGCCTCTCTTGCTGCGGCACGAATGGGATCGAAAACGGTCATGTTGACAATGAATCCCGATATGGTCGGATTCATGTATTGCAACCCGTCAATCGGTGGTCCAGCAAAAGGGATCGTCGTCCGGGAAATCGATGCGCTCGGTGGTGAAATGGCACGTGCGATCGATGCAACGTATATTCAAATGAAAATGTTAAACACGTCAAAAGGTCCTGCCGTGCGTGCATTACGGGCACAGGCGGATAAATTCGAATACCAAAACCGGATGAAAAAAGCGCTCGAGGATGAGCCGAATTTGCTTTTACGTCAAGCGCTCGTCGAACGGTTGTTGATTGACGACGAAGGACGCTGTGTCGGTGTCGTCACGAATACAGGGGCAGAGTATCGGGCAAAAGCAGTCATCATCACGACCGGAACGTTCATGCGCGGAAAAATCATCATCGGTGAATTGTCTTACGAGAGTGGTCCGAACAATCAGATGCCGTCGATCAATCTATCGAAACATCTTGAAGAACTCGGATTCGAGCTCGCACGTTTCAAAACAGGTACACCACCGCGAATCGACGGAAAAACGATCGATTATTCGAAGACGGAGATTCAACCGGGTGACGAAGTAGCGCTTCCGTTTAGTCATGAAACGACTCAAATGATCACGGAACAGATTCCGTGCTGGTTAACGTATACGACGGAGTATACACATCAATTGATTGATGCGAATCTGCACCGCTCCCCGATGTTCTCAGGGATGATTAAAGGGACGGGTCCACGTTATTGCCCATCGATCGAAGATAAGGTCGTCCGGTTCAACGATAAACCGCGTCACCAAATCTTCCTTGAGCCAGAAGGTCGCGATACGGAAGAAGTTTACGTCCAAGGGTTATCAACAAGCTTGCCGGAAGACGTCCAACACGATATTCTCCGCTCTATTCCAGGGCTTGAAAATTCTGAAATGATGCGTCCTGGTTATGCGATTGAGTACGATGCCGTTGTTCCGACACAATTATGGCCAACGCTCGAGACAAAACGGGTTCCTGGTTTATTCACAGCGGGTCAAATCAACGGAACAAGTGGGTATGAGGAAGCAGCGGGGCAAGGAATCATGGCAGGGATCAATGCCGGACTACAAGTCCAAGGCAAAGAACCACTTATCTTGTCACGTTCACAAGGCTATATCGGTGTCATGATCGATGATCTCGTCACGAAAGGTACGAACGAACCATACCGTCTCTTGACGTCACGTGCCGAGTACCGGTTGTTGCTCCGTCATGATAATGCGGACCTTCGCCTATCGGAAATCGGACATGAACTCGGATTGATCTCGGAAGAACGCCAAGCGAAGTTGCTCGATAAACAAGAACAAATCCGTCTTGAGATGAAACGTCTTGAGAAGGTCGTCATCAAAGCGACAGCGGACGTGAATGCACAGCTAGAAGCAATTGGTGCATCACCACTTAAGGAAGCGCTGCATGCGATCACGTTGCTGAAACGCCCGGAAATTACGTATGCGATGATCGCGCAGATGACACCACCGGAAACACCACTGTCTGCAGAAGCAGCAGAACAAGTCGAAATCCAAGTCAAATATGCCGGCTACATCGATAAACAACTCGATCAAGTCGAAAAAATGATGCGGATGGAGCAAAAACGGATTCCGGATCGTCTCGATTACGATGCGATCAGTGGATTAGCGATTGAAGCGAAACAAAAACTAAACCAAGTGCGTCCGCTCTCGATCGGACAAGCATCCCGGATCTCAGGGGTTAACCCGTCTGATATCTCGATCCTGCTTGTCTATATCGAACAAGGCCAATACGCATTGACTGCGGAGTGAACGAGATGAACCAACAGCAATTCGTAACAGCATTGGCAGCACAGGGACTTGAAGTCTCAGAACATCAGTTGCATCAATTCAAACGGTATTATGAACTGCTCGTCGAGTGGAATGAAAAGATGAACCTGACAGCGATCACGGACGAGGAAGATGTCTATCTCAAGCACTTCTACGATTCGATCACAGCAGCGTTCTATTTCGATTTCACGACGGTCACGACGGTTTGTGATGTCGGAGCGGGCGCTGGTTTCCCAAGTCTGCCGATCAAGATCATGTTCCCACATCTCCAAGTGACGATCGTCGATTCACTCAACAAACGAATCGGCTTCCTCAATCATTTGGCAACGGAACTCAGACTCGAAGGTGTCGCGTTCCATCATGGACGCGCCGAAGAGTTCGGTAAAAATAAACAATTCCGCGAACGGTTCGATGTCGTGACAGCACGTGCGGTCGCCCGGATGTCCGTTCTCGCGGAATATTGCCTACCGCTTGCGAAAGTCGGTGGACAATTCGTTGCCTTGAAGGCAGCGAAAGTCAGTGAAGAGCTCGAGGATGGTGCGATTGCCTTAAAAGTACTCGGTGGAAATTTACGGGAAAGTTTCCAGTTCCAATTGCCAGGCGAGGAAAGTGAGCGTAATATCGTTATTGTAGATAAAAAACGAACAACACCCGGGAAATATCCGCGTAAAGCGGGTACGCCTGCAAAAGATCCATTAAGCTAAACACCGTTTCACGTGAAACGATGACTGATAAAGGTGAGGTGCGCCAACGTGAGAAATGCAATTGCCAAGCTGCTCGGTAAGGGAGGGCAACCTGCTACGATCGAGCTTGACCCACAAGAGACGGTTCAGGAATTACCATTGACAGAACTTGTCGCGAACCAGTTCCAACCACGGACAGTGTTTGATGGGGACCGAATTGAAGAGCTAGCCGTTACGATCGCAGAGCATGGATTACTCCAGCCGATCGTCGTTCGAAAACAAGGAACAGGATACGAAATCATTGCGGGAGAACGACGATACCGGGCAGTGCGCTCGCTTGGCTGGGAAACGATTCCTGCCATCGTCAAAGAGATGACGGACGAGACGACTGCTTCACTGGCATTGATTGAAAATCTGCAACGCGAAGATTTGACACCAATCGAAGAAGCAGAAGCCTATGAGCGCTTGCTTGCGTTACAAGACATCACGCAAGAAGTGTTAGCTCGTAAGCTCGGACGTAGTCAATCGACGATCGCCAACAAATTGCGTTTGCTTCGATTGCCAACGGATGTCCGGGAAGCGTTGAAGCAACGGACGATCACGGAGCGTCATGCCCGTGCGTTATTACCGCTCAAGGATGAAGCGCTACAAGTAACGGTACTCGCTGAAATTCTGGAACGGGAATGGAACGTCAAGGAGACGGAGCGCCGGGTGGAACGATTGATGACACCACAGCCACCGAAGAAAAAACGTCATAAGAGCTTTGCTCGCGATACACGGATTGCGTTAAATACCCTTCGCGATTCCGTCGATATGATCGAGCAAACCGGATTGACGATTGAAAAAGAAGAAGTCGATTGTGAAGAATATGTAGAGGTGCGGATTCGCATCGTGAAGGCACGTCCGGAATAAGCGGTCGTGCCTTCCGCTACGTTTAGGAGAGAAGGCAAGTGAACGAATTACCTGTTCGGGCGATTCGCCCGAATCCGACTCAACCCCGGAAACGATTCAATGAAAAAGCATTAGAAGAGTTAGCCCAATCACTCGTTCGGCACGGGATGATCCAACCGATCGTCGTCCGACCACGTGATGGCTACTATGAGATCATTGCTGGCGAACGACGGTATCAAGCAGCGAGTCGCGCAGGATTCGAACGTGTACCGGTCCTTGTGATCGAAGCAGACGAGACACGCGTGATGGAGCTCGCTTTGATCGAAAACATCCAACGGGCGGATTTATCCGCGATTGAAGAGGCGATGGCGTATGCAGAGATGATCGAGGAATTCGGCATCACGCAAGCAGAGCTTGCGCAGCGTGTCGGCAAAAGTCGTTCGCACATCACGAACAGTCTTCGGTTACTACAATTGCCGTTACTCGTTCAACAAGCAGTGATGGATGAGCGGTTATCGATGGGACATGCCCGTGCCCTGTTGTCGCTGAAGCATCCAAAGAAAATCGAGCAGATGGCAGAACGCGTCATGGCGGAAAATTGGAACGTCCGTCGATTAGAGCAGGCGCTTCGGGAACGGAAAGAATCCACGCGTCCGCAACAAGCGACCGCTGTCCAATTCGTCGAAGAGTCGCTTCGCGAAAAATACGGGGCGACGGTACGGATCAAACAAGGTAAACAAGCAGGGAAACTCGAGATTGATTTTGCAGATGAAGACGACCTCAATCGGTTGCTCGACTTGTTATTACCTGAATCAGATCAATAAAAAGAAGCGTTCCGGTGACGGTTCGCTTCTTTTTGATTACATCGAACGTGGGGTGAAGGAAATCGTCGTCCGCGTCGATTCAGCGGACAGTTTCGCATCGAGCATGTGGAAGCTATTCGCGACGAGTTCGGCTAACTCATAAACCAGATGTAAGCGTGTATTTTGGAGAATCATCATCTCCATGAACCCACTGACGTTGACGACAGCTTTGATGTTGAAGTCACCGACTGCAGGTAATTCTTTTTGGACTCCAGCTCCTGGCGCAAGTGGACCTTCTGAGAAGAAGACATGTCCAACACTTGAAAGTCGACCGAGACACGCATCGATTGCGATGACAAGTGGACGGTAATGGGTTGTTTGGATCGAGTGAATCGTTTCAGCGAGATTCAGTGCATGGACAGGTTTCGCGAGTGTACCGTAGACGTGGAGATGAGCAGGTGCTTGCTTTTCAAGGAATGTTCCGACAAGTGGACCGAGTGAGTCGCCCGTCGAACGATCAGAACCGATGCAGACGAGTACGATGGGACGTTTTTCTTGGACAGCGGAGATTTGTTCGAATAGTTGTTCGGCTAAGCGTTCTTTCGCGAACGGTTCCGTATATTCTAAAAAGAAAGAATAGGGCTTGGGCTCGTGCGAATGAAAGCGGAAGTTCATCGAAATCATCCTTTCTTCTCTTGGTGTCGGTGTCGTGGTGGGTTGGCAAGAGTGAAGGGTTCTTAGATGATTTTCCTTTCCCGGTTTTTCCGAAAATCTAACGTCAAAATCGGCTCTTTGGTTGAAACTCAACTAAAATCACGTATACTGTCGTAATAGAGAGAACAAGAAAGGATGGAGAGAATGGCTACCAATCAAGATGTACAAGAATCCGTCGCCCAAGTCGATAAACTCATCAATCAAGTAATGGATGCGGATATGTGGATTCGTTTTGGAATGAAACTGCTGATTGCGCTCATCATTATCGCGGCGTTCTATGTGTTAACGCGCGTTTTGACTGGGGCAGTCTCACGTCTCTTTACGATCAGGAAAATCAATGAACAGGATTACTTGGCACAACGTCAGAATGAGACGCTGCTGAAGTTGCTACAAAATGCAATCCGCTACGTACTTGGAATCGTCATGTTGTTGACGGTACTCAGTCAGTTCGGAATCAACATCACTGGTCTTGTTGCCAGTGCCGGGATTGCTGGTCTTGCGATTTCATTTGGTGCGAAGAACTTGGTGCAAGATATCATTACCGGAGCGTTCATCATCTTCGAACGCCAGTTTAAAGTCGGAGATTATGTACGCGTCGGTGTGATCGAAGGTGTCGTAACGGAACTCGGTATCCGAACGACAAAACTAAAAGGACTTAACGGGGAGATCCATATCATCCCGAACGGTCAGATTTTGCAAGTGACGAACTATTCGGTCGACAACAGCTTTGCACTCGTCGATGTCCAAGTCTCCTATGACGAAGATCTCGAACGCGTCGAACAAGTCTTGCATGAAATTGCGGACCGGACGACGAAGAAGTATGTCGATATGTTCGTCGAACCGATTCAAATGCTCGGTGTCCAGACGCTTGGTCCTTCTGAAGTCGTCTATCGTTTGATGGCAGAAGTACCACCGATGCAACATTTCCAAGCTGGTCGTCTGATCCGTAAGGAATTGAAGCAAGGACTAGAAGAAGAGAACATCAAGATCCCGTATCCACGGATGGTCATGATGAATCCAGAACAAAAGAATGGTGGACAGACGGATGATTCCAAAAACGTATCAACTCCATGATTATGTTGAGATGAAGAAGCAGCATCCATGTGGAACGAACCGATGGCAAATCATTCGGGTCGGCATGGATATCCGAATCAAATGTCAAGGTTGCGGGGCAAGCATCTTGATGCCACGTCGTGATTTTGATAAACGATTGAAAAAAGTCTTACCAGAGTGATGAAAAGCGGATCTGATCCTCGTGATCGGAACCGCTTTTTGATTGTCTTTTGTAAACAGGGCAGTTGCTTTCGTTTAAGGCGGGATTAAAAAAGACGGTCGAGCTCCTTGCTTAAAAAAATTGAACTATCTATAATTGTGAAAGATGTGCTGACGTGGTGTAATCATTCTACCCACTGCGGCCGCTAGCACGGATTTCCTAGGAAATACCGAAAAGGAGGAATTCCAAGTGGGATTAACAGCAGGAATCGTTGGCTTACCAAACGTAGGAAAATCAACACTTTTTAACGCCATCACACAAGCAGGTGTCGAGGCAGCGAACTACCCGTTCGCAACGATCGACCCGAACGTCGGTGTCGTTGAAGTACCAGATGCACGTCTTCGGAAATTGACGGAACTCGTCAACCCGAAAAAGACGATCCCGACAGCTTTTGAATTCACGGATATCGCAGGTATCGTGAAAGGGGCATCTAAAGGGGAAGGGCTCGGAAATAAATTCCTCGCAAACATTCGTGAAGTGGATGCGATCTGTCAGGTCGTTCGTTGTTTCATTGATGAAAACATCACACACGTTTCAGGAAAAGTATCACCAATTGATGACATTGAGACGATCAACCTCGAATTGATCCTCGCTGACCTCGAGCAGGTCGAAAAGCGGATCCAGCGTGTCCAAAAACAAGTCAAGTCACGCGATAAAAACGCAGCGGCTGAACTTGAAGCACTTGAAATCGTGTTGGCATTACTCGAAGACGAGAAACCGGCACGTCTCGCTGAATTGAACGAAGATCAAGCAGCAATCGTTAAGCACTTCCAATTGTTGACGATGAAACCGATGCTTTACGTCGCGAACGTCGGCGAAGATGAAGTTGCAGATGCAGACAGCAATGAGAACGTGCGTCTTGTTCGTGAGTTCGCAGCTAAAGAGGGTGCAGAAGTCATCGTTATCTGTGCACGCATCGAAGAAGAGATTGCGGAGCTTGAGCCGGAAGAACGTCAAGAGTTCCTCGTTGATCTCGGAATCGAAGAGTCAGGTCTGGATCAATTGATCCATGCGGCGTACAGCACGCTTGGTCTTGCGACATACTTCACAGCAGGTGAAAAAGAAGTACGCGCTTGGACGTTCAAAAAAGGGATGAAAGCTCCACAATGTGCGGGTGTCATCCACTCGGACTTCGAACGCGGATTCATCCGTGCAGAAGTCGTCGCATATGAAGATTTAGCAGCTGCAGGCAACATGACGACCGTTAAGGAACAAGGACGTTACCGTTCAGAAGGTAAGGAATATGTCTTCCAAGACGGCGATGTCGTCACATTCCGCTTCAACGTCTAATCGAAAACGAATCGTTATTGCATAAAGCAAAATACTTTGGTAGTATTAACGAATGTGAGTAATGAATTATTGCTCCTTGCTCGAACATTCGAGCCGCCAGTCCAAGAGGAGGTGACAGATATGCGTAAATACGAAGTACTTTACATCATCCGTCCGGAACTTGATGAGGAAGCACGCAAAGCAACAGTGGAGCGTTTCAACAAAGTCCTCACTGATAACGGTGGTACAGTTGATAAAACAACTGAAATGGGTAAACGTCGTTTCGCTTACGAAATCAATGATATGCGTGAAGGGTTCTACGTTCTTCTTAACGTTTCTGCTGAACCAGCAGCTACAAAAGAACTTGACCGTCTCATGAAGATCAGTGACGATATCGTTCGCTTAATGATCACAAAAGACGAGAAATAAGCTGAAACAGGAGAGTGATTCTGATGATTAACCGCGTCGTTTTAGTCGGTCGGTTAACTCGTGACCCGGAAATGCGTTATACGCAGAGCGGGATTGCGGTAACGCGATTCACACTCGCATGTGACCGTCCTTTCACAGGGCAAGATGGGAAGCGAGAAGCTGATTTCATCGATTGCGTCGTTTGGCGCAAGCAAGCAGAGAACGTTGCTCAGTATTTGAAGAAAGGTAGTCTTGCTGGTGTAGAGGGTCGCCTCCAGATTAGCAGCTACGACGATAAAGAAGGGCAACGCCGTTATCGTGCGGAAGTCGTCGCTGATAGCGTCCGCTTCCTTGAGTCACGTAACGCGAGCCGTTCTTCGGATGGTAGCGAAGGCTACGCTTCATCTACTGGTGGAAACGGGAATGCTGCAGGATGGGGTTCACAGCAACAGCAGAACAACTCTTCCTCGCCAGCACCCGCTTCATCGAATTCGGGCTTCGGCGCTGATCCGTTCAGCGGCGGTAGTTCGATCGACCTTTCAGATGACGATCTTCCGTTCTAAGGAAATCGTCCTGAAAAATTTAACTTAAAAGGAGGTTAATCACATGGCACGTCGTCCAGGTGGAAAACGTCGTCGTAAAGTATGTTACTTCACGTCGAACCACATCACTCATATCGATTATAAAGACGTAGAACTTCTCAAACGTTTCATTTCGGAACGCGGTAAGATTCTTCCACGTCGTGTGACTGGTACTTCAGCGAAATACCAACGTCCACTTACAATCGCAATCAAACGCGCACGTCAAATGGCTTTAATCCCATACGTGGCTGACTGATTTCGTAGCACCATCCTCATGCGTGAGGATGGTGCTTTTTTTCGCTTCCCTTTCATCCCCTCCTGCTTTTCGGTTATAATAAACAAGTTACTAAAAATTTAAATGAACCCAACAGAGCATATAAGGAGGACACGATGGAGTCAGGTCAACAAGTATCACCGGAACGAGAACGACGCATCGTTCGCTTCATTCCGTATCTATTAATCGTCGGTCTGCTTCTCGTCGTCGCTGTACGTGAACCGATCATCTCCGCTATCGGAGCCGTCGTGACTGCCCTCCTCTTCGGATTGCATCTATACGAAGAACGTCGTGCACGCAGGGCGTGGGAGACGTATGTCGCCGGGATCTCGATGCAAGTCGAAGAAACGGGGCAAGACGCGTTGACGAACATGCCAATCGGGATCTTACTATACGATGAGGAAACCCTCGTCACCTGGTTCAATGATCCGATGCGGGACATCTTTGATGATGTATCGATGGGACAGACGCTCAATGAGCTCGATCCTTTATTCATCGAGATGGTCGCGACGAACGAGGACCAAGCGACGCTTGAAATCGGTGATGCCGTGTATCGCGTCTTTTCAAATCATGAGAACCGGACGTTTTATCTGTTCGATATGACGGAAGAAGCGCAAGTCGAACAGCAACTCGTCGACAATCAGACGGTCATCGGTGTCATTTATCTCGATAACTACGATGAGATGACACAAGGTATCGAAGATCAGTTACGTAGTGAGCTGAACAGTCGGGTTACTCAACTATTAAATCACTGGGCAGCGGAACACGGAACGTATATCAAACGGACGGCGTCCGATCGGTACTTCATCGTCACGACAGAAGAGAATCTACGGATTCTTGAACGATCGAAGTTCACGATTCTTGATATCGTGCGCGAAGAGACGAGTCAACGAGGCGTCCAGTTGACGTTATCAATCGGAATTGGTTGTGGCAGTGATCCGATTCCTTCGCTTGGTCAGATGGCTCAGTCGAGTCTCGATCTCGCACTAGGACGGGGAGGCGACCAAGTCGTCATCAAACGCGACGGAAAAGTCCGCTTTTATGGCGGAAAGACGAATCCGACGGAAAAACGGACGCGCGTCCGGGCACGGGTCATTGCGAACTCGCTTCGTGACTTGATGCAGGAATCAAGTCGTGTCCTAATCATGGGTCATAAGAACCCGGATATGGATGCACTCGGATCAGCAATCGGCATTTTGAAGCTTGCGGAAATGAACGATAAGGAAGCTCACATCGTCTTACCACCAGAAGAAATCGGTCGTGGGATTCGCCGGATGATGGACGAAATCGCTGAAGTACCACAACTCGAGACCCGGTTCGTCAATGCGTTTCAAGCGGATCAATTGATTGACGATCAGACGTTACTCGTCGTCGTCGATACACATAAGCCGTCACTTGTCGTCGTACCGACGTTACTCGATCGATTCGAGCATATGGTCGTCATCGATCATCACCGGCGCGGTGAGGATTTCATCGAAGATGCGGTTCTCGTTTATCTCGAGCCGTATGCTTCTTCGACATCAGAACTTGTGACTGAGCTGATCGAGTACCAGCCGACGAATCAGAAGCTATCGATGCTTGAAGCGACGGCGTTACTCGCCGGAATCATTGTCGATACGAAAGGATTTGCCCTTCGGACCGGCTCGCGGACGTTCGATGCTGCATCTTACTTACGTTCACAAGGAGCTGACACGGTGCTCGTGCAAGAGTTCCTCAGTCAGGATCTTGAAACGTACGTTGAGCAGTCACATATCCTCGAGCGGTCCGAGGTCTATACGAAAGGGATGGCGATTGCGACAGCGGAACCTGGTGTCATTCACGATCAAGTCTTGATTGCACAAGCGGCCGATCAATTGTTGTCGCTTCAAGGCATCCGTGCCGCCTTCGTCATCGCGGAACTGCAAGATGGACGGACGGCGATCAGCGCCCGTTCGCTCGGAGAGGTCAACGTCCAGTTGATCATGGAGACGCTCGGTGGCGGTGGTCACTTGACGAATGCGGCGACGCAGATGTCAGAATCGGTCATCACGGTTGCCGATGCATTGCGCAAAGCGATCGATCGATATCTAGAAGATGAGACAAAAGGAGAGGAATCAGAATGAAGGTTATTTTCTTACAGGATGTAAAAGGACAAGGTAAAGCAGGAGACGTCAAAGACGTGGCAGATGCTTATGCAAATAACGTACTCTTCAAGAAAAAGTTGGCGCGCCCTGCGACAACTGGAAACTTGAAGCAACATGAAGCACACGAACGTAAAGCGGCAGAAGAAGCAAAACAGAACTTGCTTGATGCGCAAGCATTAAAAGAGAAAATCGAAAAAGAGACGATCGTCGTCTCGACAAAAGCTGGTGAAGGCGGTCGTGTCTTCGGTTCGGTCACAAGCAAACAGATCGCGGAAGCACTCAAGAGCATGGGTTACAAGATCGATAAACGCAAAATCGAGCTCGAGCACCCAATCAAGGCACTCGGCTTTACGAAAGTTCCATTGAAGTTACACAACGAAGTGACAGCGACGCTGAACGTTCAGGTCAAAGAGGCGTGAGTAGAAAAGGGGACCGGTGATGAGTGAAGTCATGCAAAATATGCCTCCCCAAAGTATCGAGGCAGAACAAGCCGTCCTAGGGGCGATCATGATTGATGCGGATCGTTTGATCAGTGCATCGGAACGTTTGTTACCGCAGGACTTTTACCGTGCCTCTCACCAACGGATCTTTGAAGCGATGCTCGTGTTGTCCGACCGAGGCGAAGCGATCGACCTCGTCACGGTGACAGCCGAGCTCAGCACGCTTGGGATCTTAGATGAGATCGGTGGTCTACCGTATCTAGCGGAACTAGCTGAAGGTGTACCAACTGCAGCAAATATCAATTATTACGTCAACGTCGTTGACCAGAAGTCGACGCTTCGGCGTCTCATTCGGACAGCAGGCGAAATCGTCACTGACGGATATGAACGGCAAAATGAAGTCGATGTCCTGCTGAATGAAGCAGAACGGAAGATTCTCGAAGTATCGCAAGGAAAAGGAAGCGCGAGCTTCATTCCGATTTCGGACGTTTTGACGAGTGCCTATGCAACGATTGATAAATTGCATAAGCAAAGCGGTGAGACGACGGGGATTCCGACGGGTTTCCAGGATCTCGATAAGATGACGGCTGGGTTCCAGCGCAACGATTTAATCATCGTTGCAGCACGTCCATCGGTCGGGAAGACGGCGTTTGCCTTGAACATCTCGCAAAACGTCGCGACACGTGCTGACGAGAACGTCGCCATCTTTAGTCTTGAGATGGGTGCCGAACAGCTTGTCATGCGGATGCTCTGTGCCGAAGGAAACGTCGATGCGCAGCGTCTGCGGACCGGTCAACTCGAGGAAGAGGACTGGGGCAAGTTATCACTTGCAATGAGTAATCTGTCTCAAGCCGGTATCTACATCGACGATACACCGGGTATTCGGGTCAACGACATCCGGGCAAAGTGCCGTCGTTTGAAGCAGGAGCATGGTCTTGGAATGATCATGATCGATTACTTGCAGCTGATTCAAGGGAATGGTCGCTCCAGCGACAACCGCCAACAAGAGGTTTCGGAAATTTCCCGTTCCTTGAAATCGCTCGCGCGGGAACTCGAAGTCCCGGTCATCGCCTTATCTCAGCTCTCTCGTGGTGTTGAGAGTCGTCAAGATAAGCGACCGATGATGTCGGATATCCGAGAATCGGGAGCGATCGAGCAAGATGCCGATATCGTCGCCTTCTTGTATCGTGACGATTATTACAACAAAGAAACGGAAGATGCGAATACGATTGAGATCATTATCGCGAAACAGCGGAATGGTCCAACCGGTACCGTCAAACTTGCCTTCCGGAAAGAATTCAACAAGTTCGTGGATCTCGAGCCAAGCAACTCGTACGCGCCACCAGCTTAATCTAAGCTACGTTTTGTCTTCGATTAATCGGAGACAAAACGTAGCTTTTTTTATTTTCACCTAAAGATTCTCAGTTTATTCACCAAAAACGATAATTAAACGAACGAAAGAGAATTGTAACAATTAATTGTTCGGTATTTGGTTGACTTCTGTTTTTTATCGCGTTACACTTAGTCGTGGTTTTGAATCGTACGTGGAGGTGGATGATAAGATGTCATCAGTAGTAGTAGTCGGAACACAGTGGGGCGACGAAGGAAAAGGGAAAATTACCGATTTTCTTTCGAAACAAGCCGATGTCGTGGCACGTTATCAAGGTGGAGACAATGCAGGACATACGATCGTATTCAATAATGAGACGTACAAATTGCACTTGATCCCATCAGGTATTTTTTACTCGGATAAGAAATGTGTCATCGGGAACGGTCTCGTCGTTAACCCGAAATCACTCGTCAAGGAATTGAAGTATCTACACGATCGTGGTGTTTCAACGGATAACTTGTTAATTTCGAATCGGGCGCATGTCATCTTGCCGTATCATCAGTTGCAGGATCAGTTAGAAGAAGAAGCGAAGGGCGACGCAAAAGTCGGAACGACGCTAAAAGGAATCGGACCGTGCTACATGGATAAAGCCGCTCGCATCGGTATCCGGATGGCAGACCTACTCGACAAAGAAACGTTCGCTGAGAAGTTGAAGATCGTTCTCGATCAAAAGAACCGCATGTTCACGAAGATGTATGACGCTGAACCAATCGCGTTCGACGATATCTTCGAAGAGTACTATGCGTATGGACAAGAATTTGCGAAATACGTCTGCGATACATCCGTCGTCGTCAACGATAGCCTCGACCACGGCGAAAAAGTGTTGTTCGAAGGCGCACAAGGTGTCTTACTCGACCTTGACCACGGAACGTACCCGTTCGTTACATCGTCGAACGCATCTGCTGGCGGTGTCGCATCAGGTGTCGGTGTCGGTCCAGCTCGGATTGACCACGTCGTCGGTGTTTGTAAAGCGTACACGTCACGTGTCGGTGATGGTCCGTTCCCAACGGAATTGTTCGATGACATCGGTCATCAGATCCGTGAAGTCGGTCGTGAATACGGGACGACAACAGGACGTCCGCGTCGTGTTGGTTGGTTCGACTCTGTCGTCGTTCGCCACTCGCGCCGTACAAGTGGGTTGACGGATCTTTCGCTCAACTCGATCGACGTTTTGACAGGCCTCGACACGTTGAAGATCTGTACATCGTACGAATTCAACGGTAAACAGATCGATGAGTATCCAGCAAGCTTCCGTGATCTCGAAGCATGTGTTCCAGTTTACGAAGAACTTCCAGGCTGGAAAGAGGATATCACAGGGGTCCGTCGCTTTGAAGATCTACCGTTGAACGCACAGAACTACGTTAAGCGGATTGCGGATCTCACAGGGATCTCGCTCGTCACGTTCTCGGTCGGACCGGGTCGTGAACAGACAGTCGTCTTGCGTGATCTTTACGAAGAAGCATAAGTCTAAACAGCCTCTTGCCTCCCGCAAGAGGCTGTTTTTTGTGCGAAATGGTTCACAAACGGAAGCAAAAACAGGTATACTAAATACAGTGTTTCACGTGGAACCTCTCCCGTGAGACAACGAACAGCAGAGAGAGTGGCGCCGGGAGTTTCCGTCGCCACCTTTCTATATGCCGAAAAAACAGGTAAAATAGATTGAATAGAAATTTTTAAGGGGGCACACCCAGTGACGGAACGCAAAATTCTAGTCGTCGATGACGAGTTACCGATTGCAGATATACTCAAGTTTAAATTAGAAAAAGAAGGCTACCAGGTCGCGATCGCAAACGACGGCGTGGAGGCATTAGAAAAATTCGAGGAGTTCAAACCGGATTTGATGTTACTCGACATCATGCTCCCATTAATGGACGGGATGGAAGTCTGCCGGGAAGTCCGGAAGACGTCGAAGATTCCGATCATCATGTTGACAGCGAAGGATTCTGAGATTGATACGGTGCTTGGTCTTGAGCTTGGCGCGAACGATTACGTGACGAAGCCATTCAGCTCGCGCGAGTTACTTGCCCGCGTGAAAGTCCACCTCCGCAACACGAGTCCAGAAGCTACACCACAACCGATTGGACCAGGTCCACTCAAAGTTGGAGAACTGTATATCGATACGAATTCACATACCGTGACACGTAAGGATCAAAAGATCGAGTTGACGCAGCGTGAGTTCGAATTGTTGCACTACCTCGCGAAAAACATCGGTCAAGTCATGACACGTGAGCATTTGTTGCAAACGGTCTGGGGCTATGACTACTTTGGTGACGTCCGGACGGTCGACGTGACAGTACGTCGTCTCCGTGAAAAAGTCGAAGACAACCCAAGTACGCCGGTTTACATCATGACGCGTCGTGGTGTCGGCTATTATCTCCAAGACGGGGAGAATGAATAACGATGTTAAAAGGAACGAACTTCTTTAAATCCATCCAATGGAAACTCGTCGTCATCTATGCCTTATTGATTTTAGTGGCGATGCAGGTCATTGGCGTCTATTTCGTTCGTTCCCTTGAAAAGCAGTACATTACGAACTTCTCGAAGTCGGTCGAGGACCGAGCAGGCCTTGTCGCCTATAACGTCGGGAAGGAATTCGATAAAACAGGCGATGATGACGCCTCCAAGCGGCAGTTGTCCCAATCACTAGGGCAACTGCTGTCTGAGTTTAGTAATGGCTCCACCTCAAGGAACGACATCCTCGAAGTTCAAATCATTGACCAGGACTCGATCATCCAGGCGACATCGGATAACGAGAACCAGTCGGCGGTCGGACAACGGGCGACGAATTCATTGATTAAAAAAGCACAGGCAACAAGCTCGACCCGGACAGACACCGTGCTTGATCCGGAATCAGAGGATAAGATCCGGATCTTTGCGGTACCGGTCACCTCGGAACGAGACGGCGTCACGACAGGCATGATCTATGTTCGCGCCTCGATGGAGTCAATCTATTCGCAAATGCAACAGGTCACACGGATTCTTGCAACTGGAACGGTCATCGCTCTCGTCATCACATCGATTCTTGGTGTCTTGCTGTCGCGGACGATCACACGCCCGATTTCCGATATGCGGCGTCAAGCAATCGAGATGCGACGCGGGAACTTCTCGCGGAAGGTTAAGGTCTATTCGGACGATGAGATCGGGCAACTCGCTCGTTCGTTCAACGAATTGACGGATGAGTTGCTCGAAGCGAACGCGACGACGGAAGCTGAACGGCGGAAGTTGACGAGTGTCCTTGAGAACATGACCGATGGCGTCATCGCGACGGACCGGACGCTGCGCGTCATCTTGATGAACGATCAAGCGAAGGATATCGTCGGTGCGGACGATGCGAGCGTCGTCGGAACGAACTTGAAGGACTTACTGGCACTCGGTGACGATTTCATGATTCCGGAAGACGGGACGATGCCACCGCGTCTGCTTGATTTCAGCAGTGAGGACGAACTGTTCCTCGTCCGGGCATTCTTCTCGCCCGTCAAGAAACACAGTGGTCCGATTACCGGGATGATCGTCGTCCTGCATGACGTCACGGAACAGGAGCAAGTCGAACAGGATCGTCGCGAATTCGTCGCAAACGTTAGTCACGAGCTCCGGACACCGCTGACGACGATGCGCAGCTATCTCGAAGCTTTGGCAGAAGGCGCGTATCAGGATGAGGAACTCGCACCGCGTTTCCTTGAGACGACACAAAACGAGACAGAGCGGATGATCCGCCTCGTCACCGATCTCTTACAGCTGTCGAAGATGGACAGTAAGGAATACAAGATGAACAAGGTCCGCTTCGATTACATTCAGTTCCTGAATGAGATTCTCGATCGCCATGACATGACGAAGCCGGAACGGATTCGTTTCCGTCGTAAGATCATGAAGCGGAAAGTCTATATCCGTGGGGATCAGGATAAATTGATTCAAGTCGCAGACAACATCCTGACGAACGCAATCAAGTACTCACCGGAAGGCGGAACGATCACCGTCCGGACGATGCTCCGGGCAAAACGGATCGTCATCAGCATCAAGGATGAAGGTGTCGGAATCCCGAAAGCGAATCTCCAAAAAATCTTCGAACGCTTCTATCGTGTCGATAAAGCCCGTGCCCGTAAAATCGGCGGCACCGGTCTTGGTCTGTCGATCGCAAAAGACGTCGTTTCGGCACATGGTGGCGACATCTGGGCAGAAAGTGAATGGGGACGCGGCACGACGATTTACTTCACGCTTCCGTATGAGGTGATCGAAGAGGTGGATGCCGGATGAAGAAACAACACTGGAGTTCGCTGTTACTCGTCCTGCTTGTCGCCGGTTCGATCGCTCAGACAGCGATGCTCTGGACCTATCATCCAAGCAGTGAATCAATCGAGCGGGAACAGGTCTCGTTTAACGAGATCGATGCCTCAAAGACGATTGAAAGCAACCAACTGATCAACCCGGAACTACTCGTCTATTCGGACCAGGAAGGGATCTATCAGACACAAATCATCGGTCGGACCTTCCTTAACCGAATCGGTGCGTCGTTTAACATCGGTGTCCTCGTCTTGACGGATAAAGCGAACAACATCCCGGTTGGTGACCGGAGTGTCGAGATGATTTTCCCGACACCGATCAGTGCGACGATTCTTGAAGAGTTACTTGGAGAAAAACAAATCGCCTTCTCGGAACCGATCAAACGGCTCTATTTACTCGATTATGATGGACCGATCCTCCGTCTCGAGTCGGCGACCGGTCGCCTGAAGGACTTCAAGCTCGTCGGCGATGAGACGGTTCTGAAGCGACTGTTCGCGCATGATAAGAAAAAACCGATGACACGCGTCGAACTCAAAGGTGGCGATTATACGTATGTCGCGAGCGGTACGACGCGACTAGAGCAAGTCTTCGTCTATGACGAGGTCGGACAATCGCCGAAACCACTCGATCGCATCCGGAGTGCCTTTTTCGCCGAGAACTCGAACGTCCAGCAAATCAAGAGTCGGGATGATCTCGACGTCTTGACGGACGGTGTCAGCGTTTCGACGTATGATCGAAACTACAATGTGTATCGTTTCAACACGTTATCGCCGAACACCCAAAGCTCGACCGTCGATTACAGCACGCTCGTCAGCTATGTCAACATTCATGGGGGCTGGCTCGATCAAGATACCCAGCGCAGTGGCTTCCGGTATTACTTTGATCAGATGAGTAAAAAGAGTGAGGAACAGACGGCGACGTTCCGGTTGTACTTGAACCGATATCCGGTATTTGGGGAGAGTGGTCCGCTGCTCGAACAGACGAAGTTCGATCTCGCGACACTCAAGATCATGTATGAGGAGAACCAAGTCCGATCGCTCAGCCGTAGCATGCTTCGGGCGAAGCGGAAACTGATCCTTCGGGAAGAAACGGTACCAGCCGTTGAAACAGTTCTCGAACGTCTGAGCCGTGCTGATCTCTTAAAAGAGATCAGTGGGATCCGGATTGGATATGAGATGACGTATAAGATTTCAACGAGCCGTTATGCCGTCTTTGAGCCAACGTGGTTCATTAAGATCGACGGTGTCTGGCAATCGATCAATCAAGCTGTCGGGAATGAGGGGTGAGGATGAATGGACTGGAGTAAAGCGAAGACCTTATTGATGCTGACCTTTTTGATCCTGAACGTCTACCTCGCCATTCAATTGATGGACCGGATGGTCGAGCCGCGGATCGTCGCGACGAGTGCGACCGGGAAATCGATCTTGAAGGATCGCCAAATCGACGAGAAAAAACTGCAACCAGTCACGCGGGACATCGGCTATTTAACAGCCGAAGTCGACGCGCGGACGCTGGCGCCACTGGCGAGTTCACCGATTCGTGACGCGGTTGCTTCCGTCAAGAATGATGTCGAGTGGTCGGTCCGGTTGACGAAACCGTATCGACTCGAAACGAAGACGATGCGGGATTCCGCTTCATCGTTCGTCCAGGCATCCGTTCGGTATGGTGCCGAATATACATTTTGGAAGTATGATAGTAAGTATCAGGAGATGACATTCGTTCAGACGTATAAGGGACAGCCGCTCTATTCGACACCACAGCAGTCGCGTGAGGACGATGCGATGATCGGACCGTCCCTGCTCGTCTTGCAGCTCAACGATGCGAAGGAAATCGTCAGCTACAAACAACGCCACTTGAACAAGGTCGTCCGGCAAGCACAGGACGTGACGTTGTTATCGGCAAGTGAAGCGATCGTCCAGTTGTCGGAGCAAGGCTTGTTCCCGGCATCAAAACGGTTGACGAGTCACAAGCTCGGTTATTTCTGTCTCGTCACGGAAGGCACGGAATCGGTTCAAATCCTGCCGCCGACGTGGCAAATCGAGCTCGACAACGAGGAAGTCTACTTCGTCAATGCGATTGACGGCGGTGTCCAGACCGTCGAACGATTGGATACAGTCTCAGAGAAATGAGGAATGCACGATGAGCCTACACTACAGCGTCATGGCCAGTGGCTCGACGGGGAACGCCCTCTATATCGAAAGTGAACAGACCCGCTTGCTTGTCGACGCGGGGCTGACCGGCAAGGCGATGCTCGCCTTGTTCGACCAGATCGACCGATCGCCGCATGGCATCGATGGTCTGTTCGTCACCCATGAGCACTCCGACCATATCAAAGGCGTCGGCATCATGGCACGGAAGTACAACATCCCGCTCTATGCGAATGAAAAGACGTGGGCAGCGATGGAAGCGAAGATCGGTAAGATTGATCCGGCGCTGAAGTTCCTCTGGGAAGTCGGAGAGGTCAAGCAGTTCGGTGATATCGAAGTCGAATCATTCAACGTCAGTCACGATGCAGCCGATCCGATGTTCTTCCAGTTCGCTCATGAGGGAAAACGGTTGGCACACATCACGGATACCGGATACGTCTCGGACCGGATGAAAGGTGTCATTCGGGGCGCGGATGCCTATATCTTCGAAGCGAACCATGATATCGGCATGCTTCAGATGGGACATTACCCGTGGAGCGTCAAACGACGGATCCTCGGAGATTACGGACACGTCTCGAACGAGGACGCCGCGATCGCGATGAGCGAGGTCCTAGATGACCGCACAAAACGGATCCACATGGCCCACTTGAGCAAGGACAACAATATGAAGGAACTCGCCCGGATGAGCGTCTCCCAGACGCTCGCGAGCCGTGATGTCGATCTGAGTAAGATTCAGCTCCTCGACACGGACCCGGTCATTCCGACGCCGCTTCTGAAGCTTTGATTATGGGAAATTACTGAATATGCTCAAAAGACCCCCACATTTGGCTCACTTGCCACGTGATGGGGGTATACTTGTGTAAAGAGAGTCATAAAGGAGGCGTATGTCGATGGATCGACCGGAAGAACCACGGAACGAATCCGAACGATACGAACAGTCATCCGATGAGAGCGGCTTCCCGCCCCGTCAGCCGGCAACGAGCGAACCGGTCAGCCCTTATCGTGAACCATATGAAGAACAACCAGAACCACCGCGTCGTCGCGGTGCCGGAAAAGCCTTTTTCGTCGGTCTGATTGGCGGAATCGTCGGAGCCTTGTTGATCGCCCTCGTCGCGTGGCCGTTCGTCCGTGATGAGATGACGAGTCCGACTCCGGTCTCGTCGACGACAGCGGAACAGACTGCGACACAGACGACGGAGGATGAAGCCGACATCGTCGGTGCGGTCGGTAAGACGAAGGAAGCCGTCGTGAGCGTAACGAACCTTCAGAGCTCGTTCCAAGGAACCGATCAGGAAACGGGTGCAGGGTCCGGCGTTATCTATAAAAAAGACGGCAATAAAGCCTACGTCGTTACGAATTACCACGTCGTTGAAGGGGCGAGCCGCTTGTCTGTCACGTTATCTGACGGAACAGCACTCGAGGCAAAAGTCCTCGGCGAAGATCCGACGTACGATTTAGCGGTCCTTTCGATTGATTCATCGAAAGTGACACAAGTCGCAAAACTGGGGGATTCAGATACGTTACGTGCCGGTGAAACGGCGCTTGCGATCGGAAACCCACTCGGAATCTTTGCGAACTCCGTCACGCGCGGTGTCATCAGTGCGCAGGAACGGACAGTTCCAGTTGATACGAACAAGGACGGACAGCAAGACTTCAACACGGAAGTCATTCAAACCGATGCAGCGATCAACCCGGGGAACTCGGGTGGAGCGCTCATCAACACAGCTGGGCAATTGATCGGGATCAATTCGATGAAGATTGCGGAAGCAAGTGTTGAAGGAGTCGGATTTGCGATTCCGATAAACGAAGCATTACCAATCATGCGTGACCTCGAGCAAAATGGTGAAGTCGTTCGTCCACAGCTCGGGATTCAGATTCGTGACGTGCAGGAATTCCCAAGCGGGTACCGCGAAGATCGTCTGAAATTACCGAATGATGTCACGAAAGGAATCGTCGTCGTTGGTCTAACCCGTAATAGTGGAGCCGAAAAAGCGGGAATGAAGGCAAACGATGTCATCGTCGAGATCAACGGGAAAGCGATCGCATCGTTCGCGGACCTAAAAAGTGTCCTCTACCGGGATGCAAAAGTCGGTGAAACGGTCAAAGTCACGTTCTACCGGGGCGGTGAAAAACAGACAGCAGATGTGAAGTTGTCGGCTCAGTCACCAACCGTTCAGTAAGGTATAACTTGAAAAACCATCCACAGGTCGGACCTGTGGATGGTTTTTTTGGGTGAGGAAACCTGCGGCTTTTCCGGTCAGGAAGGTCGATATTTGTTATACTGGAAGCGGATAAATGTGGATAAGTGAAAGGAGGAGACAACCTGTGGATAAGTACGTCTGTTTAGAACATGTCGAGCTCGCACTTGACGAAATCGTAGATGAAACAGAACAATACCCGATTCTTGATCAGCTAAATCCAGAAAAAAACATCACCTGTGAATACTGCGAGGCGCCGGCAACATATCTTGTGTCAAGCAAAAAATAAATATCAACATGTGGATTTGTGGATAACTCTGTGGATAACTCCTGAATTTTCTGTCAGAAAGCGAGAAAAAAGATGCAAATTACCATCATTACGGTCGGAAAGCTAAAAGAGAAGTATTTGAAGCAAGGTATCGCCGAATATACGAAGCGTCTCGGCGCCTACTGTTCGATCCAAGAAATCGAGGTCGCGGACGAAAAGGCACCAGAGCAATTGAGTGAAGCGGAGATGGCGCAAGTGAAGAAAAAAGAGGGCGAACGGATTTTAGCGAAGATCGGACCCGACGTTCACGTCCTCGCACTTGCTATTGAAGGAAAACAACGGACAAGTGAACAGTTCGCAAAAGAACTTGATCAACTTGCGACGTACGGCAAGAGCAAGATTGCCTTCGTCATCGGTGGATCGCTTGGTCTTGCACCAGAAGTAATGCAGCGTGCGAACGATACGATTTCGTTTTCAAAGATGACATTCCCGCATCAATTGATGAAGATGATTCTCTGTGAACAGATTTATCGGGCATACCGGATTAATCGGAATGAACCGTATCATAAGTAAATGAGGTGTGCCATGTTGTCCCTTAGAGAAATTGTATAAGATTTGAAGATGAAATACATAGTTTCATCCTCAGGCTGTTGACGAACCAAATCGCCTATTGCGATTTAGTTCGTCTTTTTTGTCTTCAAAGAGCTCGAGGCGGGCGAGGTAGACGGTTCTGTCTGATACCTTTTCTGATGTGACTGCACATCGACGGTGAAATTCTGTTTGGCATCGACCGTCCAGTGCGCTAGTTAGAAGAAATCTACGGCTTATGGTCTTGATACATATAATTCGCATCCGAGTGCCCGGCTCACTTTGATGAACAAGCTTTCTCTTTTAGGTAAGACGGGCTTCAACGCTTTTTTCCTAAGCCTGACGGTTCCTCATTCATACGTTCGAGGAGTCCGCTCTCAGTCGCGCTCGACCTTGTCAAACTTTTTCTTGTTCGCGTGGGCATGGATTGTGAGTCGAGTCGGTGATTAGGATTCGTCCCGACACGGAGCCATGTGCTTCGGCTTACGCCAAGATGTCCTCGAAAATCTGTTTGGAGACGTCCTTCCCTTTGAAGCGGCCGGACGGGGCGGATGTTAAACAGCAGGCCGAGTAGATTTAGATGAGATCTCGGGGTCGATGCCGGGCTGTCCGGTGTTTGAGTACAAAGGCGTAGAAAGCTGATGTACAATCGAGAAATCGATGTGGTGGTCTCATGGAGCTAATTGGTCTAGTGTGGTCTTCGTGTCCGAATCGGTTCATGTATCTTCTCCCGATGGGCACGGTACATAGAGAGTTCCTACCTAGTAATTTGAGGGATTTCGACATTTATTTCCCGTTTTCATCGGTTCAAAGAACATATCCGAGGCTTTTTCTTCGGCCACTGAGCCTTTAAAAAAAAGACAAACGGGCGCCATCGGGCGACCGTTTGCATTGCTCGCCCGATGACGCTCCAACTCCTGCAGGAAAGAAAGCAATCCTCAGCAACGACGTTAGTCGCGATGCGGATCCGGGGTTACCACAGGTGCCGGTAGGACGAATAATTATATTAATGTTATCAATAAGCTGAGGATGAAACACATAGCTTCATCCTTTTAATTAAGAATGGGATATATAAAAAAGCATATCATTTACTAGAAAAATAAAAATTGTTAATATAGAAATATAAAATAATAGCTACAATTGGAATATAACATGTCCAGATAGTAACAGAAAAAAAGACTCTCCAATATTTTGCTTTCTTGCGTTTTTTATATTTTTTTGTGTCCATAGTGAAATTAAAAAAGTTTTCATCACTAAGTCTCACATCATTATATAAAAAACGAAATAATCTTTCTTGCCTTAAAAAAAAGCAGTCCAAGAACATAAATATTAATGTAGGTATTATTCCTATAATAATAAATTTTGAATTCATTTCTTTTGTATTTGCAAAAGCAAGTAGAGCAACAATGATTGTTACTGTCCAACCTTTTAGTAAAAATGAATTATTGTTCATTCGAGTAATTACACTTTGAAGCATCTCTAAATGACGAATCTTATTTTCTATCATCCCAAAATAAAACCTCCAACTGGTTCATTTATAATTTGCTTTTGACCATATAGAAGATCTAAGGGATGAATATTTGCTTTTGACTGTATAAAAGCTTTAAGTTCACTCGCTCTCTTGTTATTAGACCAAGCTTTTAAATCCTTATCAGTGAGGTCAATCAAATTACTTAAATCGACATCATAAGTAATATTTAATTGGGCACTCTCGTAGGCATGTTTAAAAATAGCTTTTTCTAAGTCCTTACGATGAAGTGCGGGTGATTTCTTTTGAATTAATTGAGTCATTGTTAGTTCATGATAAATCCATGGTGATAATGTTTTACTTGAAACTTCAGAAAGTTTAATAGACGTGGGAGTATTAAGGAAGAACACACACTCGGTTTTGTCTATCATCATTGTCAATGCCGAAGATAGCATCATGTATACATGGCTAGTAGAGTAATTTCTTTTTGCATAGTCATACATTTTAGAGTGTTCGTTCCAGCAATATTCATCATCAATTTTCTTCAGTAAATCACCAGCATAACCCCAAACACAAGAATCTATAAAAGCGGTAAGACCCAATTCTTCCTTAAGCCAACCAGCTAATTTAATTGCTTGTTCTTCGTCGCTATGTGAATGTGAAATGAATATATCCGCATCGACTGAAGGAAACCAATCTTCTCTCATTTTTGTCCCATCGATATTGCCATCAGCACTTATGATAGTGTCTAGTTGTTGATGAACACGTTTTTTATAATTTTCATATATAATTAGTCCATTAATGTTATTAGTGGAAGTGAAATTATGCCCATTGATATCTAAATTAAATCCTACATACATATTCCGAAACCTCCTCAACAATTAGTTACATTATACACCATTTTATCTTATAAAAAATGGTTAGCAATCTAAATAAATGTAATAAGTTATAGGAGATTTTAAAAGTTATTGGTAGAATACTACTGAGGTAACGGTGATTAAAGAGCGGCACAATTAAGAGTTCTATTTAGCCAATTATTAATTGTATTAGTATTTTTAGGTTTTAGAATAATTATATTTTATAGTAAGAGTAAATTTCGATTAAGAGAAATAATTAAATATATAAATTTAAGTATTTTTAAATTATTTAAATTAAATTACTATAAATGTAATTTTTTATATTTGAAGAGGAGTTCTAGATATGGATAATTATATATTAGAAGAAGTATTTAATGAGGCTGATTTTCCAAAAGTGACATTTGTTAAATCTAAATACTATAGAGAGATTCGATCTTCTATTAGAAGTAATGGAAAACATATAACACTATCAGGTCCTTCTGGTTGTGGTAAGACTACATTATTAAAAGGTTTGTTAAATGATTTGAATATACTAGATACAGACTTCCATGAATTTAACGGAAGAACTTATTCTGATGTGAATGATTTGTTTGATATATTTTCGAAAGAAATGAAAACTACAACTGATTTTGATGATATTACAAAAGAGTTCTTAAAAAATAAATTCATAATAATAGATGATTTTCATCATTTAACTGCACCTGTAAAAGAACAATTGGGGAAACTTCTGAAACTTTGGCATGAAAAAAATGTTAGATTTATCCTAGTTGGTATTGCTAGCTCGGCAACTGAGTTAATCAGTTTAGACCCAGAGCTAGGTATAAGAAATGATCCTTATGAGTTAAAGCAAGAAAGTGATGAATTTATTGATGAACTTATTAATCTGGGCGAGAAGGCGCTTAACATAAAATTTGAGAGTACATTTAGGGAAGAAATAATAAGAGCTTGTAATGGTGTTCCGTCAATCACTCAAGTAATTTGCAGAATTTCATGTGTAAATAGTGATATTGAAGAAACTGTACAAGGTGAAGAAAAGTTAGTCAATTTGGAGCTAAAGAATATTAAAGAATCTGTATTACGGATATTTAATGCAAAATATTTTGATAAGGTAGTAGGATTGGCTAAGGGTAAAGATCATGCTCGATCTGTGCACAATACTTATTATGATATAATTTTTCATATTGCTAAAAGTGAAAAATCCGAAATATCAATAGAATGGCTACGATCTAAAATTGTTAATACAATAAAAGATCCTGTTCTTAAAAATAGAAAAAACACCTCTTTTAATAGTTGTTTAAAATATTTTGCTGAAGTAATTGAAAAACGAAAATTGAATGATGCCTTGTATTATAGAAAAGGAGCATCTTACATATCTATCGAGGATCCTTCTTTTAGATTTTATCTTACATTGTTAGACATGGAATTAGTAAAATCTATGCTTTTTATTAGAGATAACCAATACTCATACGATGTAGCTGTCTCTTTTGCAGGAGAAAATCGAGCTATTGTTGAAAAATTTGTTAATATATCAAAAGAAAAAGGTATAACGGTATTTTATGATTTTGATGTTCAGCACGAACTTTGGGGTAAAGAATTGGAAAAAAAGTTAGTTGATGTTTATTCAACAGAAGCATTATATATGATAATCTTCATTTCTAAAGATTATCCAATAAAGGATTGGACTAATTTCGAATCGGAGGTTGGTCGTAATGAATCGAAAAAAAGACTTCCAGAGTATATTTTGCCAATAAAAATAGATGATACGCCAATTGTAGGTCTAAAAAGTAACATAGGGCATTTGGATTTAAGACAAATTGATATAGAAAGAATAGTTGAAATACTAGAGCAAAAATTGTTAGAACAAAAATCAGAATGAACTGAGTAAATACTTTATATAAATCATATATTTATTAGGATTGAAGATTCCATCCTAATCAAGTGTGACAAGTCTGATATGCTCCCCAATAGGTAGACAGATGAAATAAAAGATCTGTTTATCTGATTGGGGAGTATTTTTAATGGCAAGAAGTCGGCATTCAATCGAACAAAAACTTAGTGTACTACGTATGATGGAAGAAGAAAGATTTACTTTGAAGGAAATCGAGGAGGCTCGTCACGTCTCTAAGAATACCCTCCGGGTGTAGGAAGCCAAATTCGATATCGGTGGAATCGACGCCTTGATGGACCAAAGACATGGAAACCTTACACCAAGGAACAGAAGATTGCTGCCGTCCGTGACTACCTCGACGGAGTCACCACGATAAAGTTCTCCCCAACTCTCAAATCAGTGATGGTTTTGTTCTTCGAAAATAGATTAAGAAGTATATTGGTCATAGCGAGTTAACAGATTCGAGGAAAGGAATGGATCAAGCTATGGCAAAAGGGAGATATAGACTTCAAGTTGGTTCCTACGCACTTTAGGTGAGAGTGATGTTCTCGAGTTATCGTTGCATAATCGCACAAAAGGTCGTGATTTCAAGGGAACGTTTATTAAAGAGACTGGACGAGCGATTATCGATACATTCTCTACTCTACGAGGACAATCATTGAGGTGAATATCCGACTTTTAAGTGTTGGTGCATCCTGTCCTCAATGCGCTTGCTATTCTTTGAGAAGGCACTGAACGTATATCCGAACTATAGGATGGACATCCCAGGGGAGGACGGCCGTCTCTGTCCGACTATCCATGTCTAAATGGTTTTTTTGACAACGACATCTGCGGTCAAAAGGTTTTCACAGAGCGACTAGAGTGGCTCCCCGTCTATCAAAGACGAAGTGTCCGTTTGGATGCACATATAAACTCTCTCGCTTTTTCATTAAGTGCTCTTGAGACACAGAAAATCTGTTCAAGATTTGGTATACAGCTCAGTCATGACACTGCAATTCGCTTTGTTTATCATACCAAGGTAGTGATATGAACTTCCCCCTTTTGTCGCAATAGATGATTTTGCACTCAAGAAGGGACATTCTTACGGCACCCATCATCTGCGATTTGCTCACATATCGTCCAATCGACCTGCTTCCCTCGAAAGAGACCTAGACCGTCCTGGAATGGCTCGAGTAGAACCCACATGTGATGCTCGTCTCCAGAGACGGTTTCGCTCCCTACAGGGAGGCAATCAGTCAGGCTTCACGGAACATCATAGAGGTTGTTGATCGTTTTCATATTCTCAAAAACCTATCGGACTTTTTCGAGAAGATTTTCCACACGTTACTGCCCGGAAGTTTCGGTCTAGAGGTAAAAGAATGCACTCCCAAGATTGTCCTTACGGACAACGATGAGTATTATGACAGATGGGATTACCTTTCTTGGCGTCGTATCCTAGACGTAAAGAAAGGATACGAGAACGGGGAGTCGGTCACTTCGATTGCCCGTAGGTTCTCCATCAGTCGTCAAACGGTCTACAATGATATCCAAAGGACGGGGACGATGTACACACCGGAAATTCTCACCGAGCGCCTCGCTGGATTTGACCGGATCCGCCAACATGATCAGGAGAGTGGTGGAAGAAATACGCAGAGAGCGTAGAAAGAACATCTTTTCTCCATCCCAAACGATCACAAGACAAAAAGCCTTTCATCTTCTTTAGAACTGGGTATGGATGCGTCGGGCAGGCATCGCAAGACCGTAGATAACACCCTCATACGTTTCCCTGAACTATGCCACTATTTCTGTTTTGTACACTTGTTCAGAGCGTGTCTCAAGTCGAGAGACTTAACGATGCTTCAACACCTTGTTCTTACCGAACACGCCAAGGGAGACAAAATGATGTTCCGGTTTCCACGCCATCTCCTACAGGAGCAAGAAGCGTTCCAATATGCTTGTGAGCGCAAAGAGAGCAATGGTTCCGTCGAGGGGTAAGTCAACCGTCTGAAGTTGATCAAGCGAATCATGTACGGTCGGGCGAGTTTTGAACTTTTGAAAATAAAGGTAATATACCAATGTATGAACTGCACCCTAATTGTTAGGCATATCTAACAATTAGGGTGCAGTTTTTTTATGACTAAATTTACTATTGATCAAAAGTTAAACGTCGTCATGGTCTACCGTAAAGGGACGGATAGTATGAACGGCATCGCGAAATCCCTAGAGACAGACAACCCGACCTTGGTGCGTAACTGAGTCAAGCAGTTCGACTATCATGGACCGATGGCTTTTTCCAAACCCTATACATCTTATTCAGTACAGTTTAAACTAAACGTACTTCAATATATATGAAAGAGAATGGCGTGTTGATAAACGAAACGGCCTTGATCTTCAATATCTTTTCCTAAAATGCGTAAGAAATATTTTATTCTAGCGTTCACAACTTATCATATTCCTGTGCTAAATGATGAGGTATAAAGTTAATTAGTTGAAGAGGGGTAAGTTATGAGTAAAATAAAAAAAATGAAGCAAATTTCTTACGACGAATTATTAATTGAAGTGCATGAAGTATATACATTGCTGTATAAGCTGATAAACTCAGATATAAAGATCACTTCTTATATTTCAACATCGCTTATTCCTTATTTAAGCTTTGTTTGTGATAGCTTAGATTATTTTCATGAAGGAACAAATAAAATTCATTCAAGTTGGTATGAAGACATCAAGGGAACGTCTATACAACATCTAATCAAAAAGAATCGTAGTACGTTAAAACTATACTCAGATCATAAAAAGAACAAAGTTATTCCGATATTGGAAGATGATATTTCCCTTTTTAGTGATTATTTAATTAGAGATTATAATCTAATACAAAAATTATTTATTAAATCACTTGGTCAATATGATTTGGGGATATACTCATTTAAAGACATTGACTATGCTAACACTTATCAACTGTTTAAAAATTCTAAAGCTATTTATGTTATTAACAATGAATTGGATGGTTCTACAATGCAAGAATTCGCAAAGGTTCTTGCCAACTATATTTCTCAATCAAATATATATCCTGTCAGTAAAATGTCTAATAAGATTTTTTCTCTTTCTAGGGACTTTATTCATCAAGACTTTTATTTTAGAAATTCAAAGCGTTTCAATGCTTTTAATGATAAAGAAGATAAATATTGGCGACTTTTTTTGTATAACTACTATTGTCAAAATAATTTTATAAGAATTATGTTTCCTATAGTATTAGGAGTTCGTAAAAATTTTTATTATCGAATGAAGTTTTGTACTTATTTATTATCTATAAAAGGATTAGATTTGTTATTAAAGAAAGTGCCTAAAATTCAGGATAAATATCCTCGTATAAATCAATTAATCGAGGCTAGAGAGAAGATAGTTCCGGCAAAATCTACTTTAAGAAATAACTTATTTCATTATGAAATTGTAGATATACCATATGAATCATTTAACATAGAAGAAAATATTTTTAGACAAATGGTTGAGTATTCAGTCGGAATATCTTTTGAAGAGTTTGAAAATCAGATTGATAATGAGTTAGATGAATATCAAAAATTGGTAGAAGAAATTTTATTTTAAAGTATTTAAAAGTTGATAGTTTAAAGGTTAAGTATGAGTTTATAAATTGAAACCTCATTTAGATGTGATATGGAGAGCCGTATCACAAGTAAACGTATAAATATCATTCTGAAGCGTCAAAGCACATCCTAAATGTCTTTGATGCTTTTTTTATAAGTCAATATTTCGATTAATAAAAAGAACATGAAAATCATGGAGGTGGAGAATAGATGGGAGCTTGGGGAGTAGCGATATTGTCTGATGACATAGCAGAAGATATTAGCTTTAGATATAAGGATTTATTAGGCGACAACTTTACGAATGAAGAAGCAACGAAAGTTGTTATTGAAGAATACCTAGATGAGATAGACGATGAAGAAATTACAGCTTTTTGGTTATCTTTTGCCTTAATACAATGGAAATTAGGAAGACTTCAAGATGAAGTGAAAAGTGAGGCATTGCGTATCATTGATAGTGGTGTTGACCTTGATCGTTGGGAAGAAGATCCTAAATTGAAAAAGAAACGCGAAGTCATCCTTTATAAATTGAAGGAGAAACTTAACTCTCCTCAGCCACAAGCCAAAAAAGTACCAAAGAGATTCATAGCTGAAACAAATTTAAAGACCGGTGATGCAATCAGTTATCAGTTACCATCAGGTGATTTCATGATTCTTAAGGTTATCGAAATCATTGAACAATGGACGAAGGATCGATATCCTCTTTTTGAAATATGTGATTGGATAGGGAAAGAAATTCCTTCAAAAGATCAAATCGATTTGTTAGATTTCAGGACAGAAATGCAAGCAGATGGAGAGTTATTATTTGATAAAGTAGCTGTTTATCCTGCAGGAAAAAGAGACGATCCAGCTAAACGTATAAAAGTGATAGCAGAAAATGTCTCTATAAAATTAGAGGCGGGAACTCCATATACGCTATTAACGTGGAAAGACTTAGATGGATATTTAACTTGGAATCGTTACATAGAATAAACATTAAAAATGAAAGGAGGACATAATGGTTATTCAGATCATTGAAGAAAAAACACGTAGTCAGGTTAAAGTCTTTTTTACCAAGCACTGGGGCAGTTCACAAATGGTAACATCGACAGGTGTTCATGATTGTAGTCTCTTAGATGGATTTTATGCCATAAACAATGATCATGAAATCATTGGACTTGTCACCTATCATATGACTTCACAGACGTGCGAAATCATTTCGCTGGATAGTCTTGAGGAAGGAAAAGGAATCGGCTCACGATTGATGCAAGTGGTAGAAGAAAGGGCAGCACAGCAACAATGCGACTTGCTGACACTTGTTACGACGAATGATAATAAGCATGCGATACGTTTCTATCAACATCGGGGATATACAATATCGCAGGTGATTCCGAATGCCGTGGACCTTGCACGCAAAATAAAACCGGAAATCCCGTTATACAATGAAAAGGGAGTTCCGATTAAAGACGAAATCGTCTTGATAAAACATTTATGAGTTACTTATTCGTTGTTGATGATAGAACTTCTAAATAATCCTTCTCACTCTTGAATTGATCATTCACAATCAAATCTGGTGAAATCAAATAGGTTCCGGCATATTCACCTTGCTTAATTTTGAAATAGCATGTCTTAGGTGCAAGTAGACTTTTCGATCGATGAATCTGCTCTCGTGATAGTTGCGTCCAATCTGATTGATCTTGTGAATTAGCGAAAGAGACAATAATCGATTGGTCCGCTTGAATCAACAGTACAAGATCGTTGTCTTGTAAACGCGATGGATTGACGTGGGCTAGGATCGGGTCGGCAGACTTAGCGATAAAACCGCCAATAGTAGCGTGCGACTGCTGTTCCTTTATGAACTGTTGAATCATAGTGATCCTCCTAACTAGATTTATGGATTACTCCAACTTTTCTTTCGTGATGATACCAATACCGCAACCAAACAGCATGATGATACCGGTAACGAGTAACGCCGGCACGTGACTTTCTAATGCCATGTAGAGACCTGCACCACTTAAGATGACACCGGTTGGGATCAAAACGTTTCGCATGAGCTATACCCCCTACACAGATGATGACGTTGTTCTCACTATACCGGATAGAACGTCAGATAAAGTGCATGATTTAGTAAATAATGACAATCTGATTTTGAATATACAGAACGAAAATAGACGCCGCCCATTAACTTGGACAGCGTCTGTTTTTCATTATGTTCGCTCTAGTATATTGACGAGCATCTGATGGATGACGTCATGATCCCGAACGTCATGGACACGATAACTTCCGGGTAACGTATAGACGTCTATCGCTCCGACGTAAGCAATCTTCAATTCCAACATTCCGTCCTCCTGACAGGTCGTCCGGAGTTCGAGTTCACCACTGATGACACCGACTTCTTGCGTCATGACACCATGTGTGGCGGTAAAGGTAGAGGTTTTCGTTTCCATCGAATCGACTCCTTTTTAGTATATACATGTGTTCAACATCGTTTGTAAGGCTGTTTTTTCACTCGACTGTAAGCTGAGGTTCCAACGACTCTTCGTATTGATCCACATCTTCGAGTAAGCGCAGCTCGCACCTGCTCGTGTCGGCTTCCATGTCGACGGATCCTGATCCCCTTTTGAACGGTTCGAGCTTGCAGAGACAGCGATCAATTGTGGACCTGTTAAATCGTTTGCGAACGCTTGACGAGTCGTTGTCGTCCAGCTGCTTGCGCCTGAACGCCATGCTTCCGCAAGCGGTACGACGTGATCGATGTCGAGGTCAGACGGATTCGTGAATGTCAGTCCGTCATAGTAACTATACCAAGAACCAGATGTAACGGGGCACGATCCGACATATGAATCAGCGTCACGTTTTAAGACGACTTGTCGTGTATCACAGCCGCCTCCTTGACTGCTCCAGTGGGGGAACAAATCACGCGAATAACCGGTCATGCTGCCTTCTGTTTTAACAGTTAAGGCATCGAGTTGAGACTGTGCCGTCGCTTTCGACGAGATCCCTGAGGGCAGTGCGGAAACGGATGTCGTATCGAATTGGAAAGCGGTCAGGCAGACGAGCGCAGTGATGACGATGGACTTGATGGCTTTGAACACGTGTCATTCCTCCTATGTATGAGACGAGATGATGTGAAGACACCCTTCACAATTTTTAGTATGGCATCACTTATTTAGGAGAAAATAAATATCGTGTAAATGTTATTAAAATAAAATTTTTGTCATTATATAAAAGGGTCTGATGTTAGGATTTAGGTGGAGAAGAAAGGGGACTACATAATGAACGAACGAATCAGAGGATGGTTGATCGTGTTTGGTATCTTTTTAGTCGTAAGTGGCACGTTGATGGAAGCACAACGTTATTTCAACACAAAAGAACTAGATAATTGCATCGCGCAAGCTCGCACTGCCCACCAGGAATATGAATATGAGATCGTTAATCCTGTCACACGCGCGTATTCGTTCCGTGCGCATTGATTTTCTAAAAGATGTCGGGTCATCTCGCATATGGTACGCTTTTCAGGAAGCAGGATTTTAATGATTCGAGGAGCTGGTATGCATGAATAAAAAAGACATCGCCGACATCCGTCGTCACTTCAAGATGGATGCCGATTTACTAAAAATCCATGAAATCTACAACGTCTATATCCGAAAAGAGACGAGCGAAATCTATCATGAGGAAGCCCGACCGTTTCCATTGCTTGATCCGGAACAACAGGAGCTGTTCCTCGCGAACTTCAAGAAAGTATTAGGTGGAAAACTCGACGTCAAGCTGTTCGAGGTCAAGTTCACGCATCCGGAAGAAGGAGAGACGGGTCATACACAACAGCTCCTTTATGAAGGACTGTATGCGGAAGAGCCGGAGGACTGGGTCGAGCAGATGCAGACGATGGCGTTGAAGATGGTCCAAGACGTTCAGTACGAGAATGACCTCGTCGTCACGTTCATTCGCGGACAATACTATAAAACGACGAAGCGCCAAGCGGATGAGACAGAGATCGATCCGAATGACGATGTCTATACGACACCGTTTATCCTCGGTAGCCTTAACTTGACAGAGTTACCGAAACAATCGCTCGTCTTTGATTTCGTTGAACGGGAATTCAAGTCGAACTTATTCATCAATCCGGTCATCAAACTGGCGTCGCCGATCGGTGGATTCCTCTTCCCGACCTTTACCGACAATGCAGCAGACGTCAATCATGTCTTGTATGCGGCAGGTAAGCCGAATAAACCGGATTTCGGCTTCCTTGAAAATGTCTTGAACGGTCAACCAATCGTCACGGCAGATGAGGATAAAGCGATCTTCGAGGAAATCGTCAAATCGGTCGTCGGTGAATCGATGGATACGAAGACGTTAGCCGGTGTCTATGAAAACATCAATCAGTTGATCGTCGTCGAAGAGGATCAGGATGAGGAAGAAGTACCGATGCTCGACGTTCAGGAAGTCGAGCGTGTCCTCAAGGCAAGTGGTGTCGAAGACGTCAGCACGGAACAAGTCGAACGAGCGTTCAAGACGGTCGTTGACGATCCGACATACGAGATGAAAGCGAGTAACATCGTCCCGAACTATGAAGCGAAATCGATTAAAATCAATACGAAGGTCGCAAATATCGCGATCAGTCCGCAAGACTTGAAGTACGTCAAACAAGTCAACTACCAAGGCAAACGCTGCCTGTTGATCGAGGTTGAGGAAGACACGGTCATCGATGGTTTTACGATCGTTTCACAAGAACAATTACGATGAGGATCAGCGCAGGTGACTGCGCTGATTTTTTTAGGTGAAACATTTGCTTCTCCTGTCAAAGACAGGTATATTGTGATGTAAGCGGTCTCTTTTTTGAAAAAAGAGCATTCGAAATTTTTTTAACCGTTATCGAAAGCGCTTTCGATAACAGTTTGAACAGAAAGGAAGCGATCCACTTGTCTACCGCATCGATGCAAGATTTGCTACGAACGTTACGAAATTGTTCATCGATTCATCAAGACGGACTTGAAATCGTCGATAAGCCGATTCCTGACGTCTCGACTCCGGGAACACTCGATCCGCGTGTCCGTGAGGTCGTCCTCACGCAGCGTCCATCGGTCTCGATTCCAGAAGGGGCATCGCCAGTTGAATTGGCACGTGCTGGCATGGGTTGGAACAACGCAGACGTGACGACCCGACAGATTGCAACAGACGTCTTTGCGATTCCAAGACCCGATACCACAATCGAAGCACGGTTGTATCGTCCGGAAGCGGCGCGTCCGCTCCCGCTTGTCGTCTATTTCCATGGCGGTGGTTTTTTCGGGGGCACGCTCGAAACGGTCGAGAACCCATGTAAGGCATTAGCTGATAAAGGGAACGTCGCCGTCTTGTCAGTCGGCTATCGATTGGCGCCAGAGCATCCGTTTCCGACAGGGCTTATGGATTGTCATGCATCGATCGATTGGGCAGTCGAACACGCTGATCGACTTGGGATTGATCCAGGCGCAATCGCGGTTGCCGGTGATAGTGCCGGTGGGAACTTAGCGACGGTCTGTTGTTTGCTCGACCGCGAGCGTCCGACACCGTATATCCGCTATCAAGTCTTATATTATCCAGTCGTCAATGTTGGGGAACATCCGAATTCGGAATATGACTGGACGCTTGAAGCGTATGACCGACAAACGGAACCGGAGCTACTCGAACGGATCATTTTGTCGCTGCAAGATGAAGAGGGTGTGCTCGAGCAATGGTATGTCCAAGCGAGTGATTCGAAGGATCGACGGATTTCACCGTTGGTCGCGACGCTCGACGATCTACCAGAGGCACTCGTCATTACGGGAGAGTTTGATTACTTACGTCTTGAAGGAGAAGCGTATGCGAAAAAACTGGCGCGCGCCGGCGTCAAGACCCGCTATCTTCAGTACCGCGGGATGGAACATGCCTTTCTTGATAAACTCGGTCTGTATCCGCAAGCCGAAGACAGCTTAGACGAAATCGCGAAGGACTTAAAACGACTCTTTTCTCAAACTAACTAACAAAGGTGGATGACGTATGACATACACACTCGATTGGCAAGCCTATACAAAACTCGCACGACAAACCGTCGCGGAAGGGGCGGTCCTCTTACAAAATGATGGTGTACTCCCGTTGCAACCCGCATCGACGGTCGCTGTCTTCGGACGTAATCAGTTCAACTACTACAAAAGTGGCACGGGATCAGGCGGAATGGTCAACGTTACGAACGTCGTCAGTCCGCTCGATATGCTACGCGAAGACGTGACGCTGAACGCAGACGTCCTCAAGGCGTACGAGAACTGGCTTGAAGACCATCCGTTTGACCAAGGTGAAGGCTGGGCAGCCGAGCCGTGGTCGCAAGAAGAGATGCCGCTTGACGCGACGCTCGTTCAGCAAGCAGCGCTTGATTCTGATGTTGCCTTAATCATGATCGGTCGTACGGCTGGGGAAGACCGCGACAATACGGCGGATCCAGGGAGTTATTTTTTAACGGAGACGGAACAGGAGATGCTCCGACTCGTGACAACACACTTCAAACAGACTGTCGTCGTTTTGAATGTCGGGAACATCATCGATATGCGCTGGGTCGAAGAGACGACGCCAAGTGCTGTCCTCTACGCGTGGCAAGGAGGAATGGAAGGCGGAACTGGACTGAGTGATCTTTTGCTCGGCCGCGTCTCACCGTCCGGGAAACTACCGGATACGATCGTCCGTTCACTCGATGATTATCCGTCGACACCACACTTCGGTCATGCGGATCGCGCGTTGTATCAAGAAGACATCTATGTCGGGTACCGTTACTTCGAGACTTTCGCACCGGAGGCGGTATTGTATCCGTTCGGGTACGGATTATCGTATACATCGTTCAACCTTACGACAGATGTGACGACGTCAGCTGATGCTTGGACGATTACAGCGACGGTGACGAATACCGGGCAGACGAGCGGGAAGGAAGTCGTACAAGGATACCTTGAGAAACCACAGGGACAACTCGGGAATCCGACGCGTCAACTTGTTACGTTCGGCAAGACAAAAGAACTCGCACCAGGCGAGCAAGAATCTCTCACACTCGTCGTACCGTTCGCCTCATTTGCGAGTTATGACGATAGTGGCGTCACCGGGCATAAATCGTCTTATGTCATCGAACCTGGCACGTATCAGCTCTATCTCGGAACGGACGTCCGGTCGGCGGTTCCAGTCGCAAGCCATTCCGTCGAGACGATTGACGTCACGGACGTCTTAACGGAGAACATGGCACCGGTGACGGCGTTTGAACGCATCAAACCGCAAGCGACCGAAACGGGATATACGGTGACGTATGAAGCGACACCATTGCGGACGATCGATCCGGAACAGCGCCGTCAACAGGAGCGTCCCGTTGAACAGACGCAGACAGAAGATGCCGGTTGGAAGTTACGCGACGTCAAAGAAGAGCGCGTCACGCTCGAGACGTTCCTCGATCAATTGACGGATACGGATCTTGCAGCAATCGTTCGGGGGGAAGGGATGAACTCACCGCGCGTCACACCAGGAACAGCGGGCGCTTTTGGTGGCGTGACGACAGAACTCGAAGCACTTGGCATTCCAGCAGGCTGTTGCGCAGATGGTCCGTCTGGGATCCGGATGGACATCGGAACGAAAGCCTTCTCGTTACCGAACGGAACGTTGCTTGCCTCGACGTTCAACACGACGTTGATCGCCGATCTATTTGAGATGACAGGTCTTGAGTTACGAAAGAACGAGATTGATACGTTGCTTGGACCTGGGATGAACCTCCATCGTCATCCACTCAACGGACGGAACTTCGAGTATTTCTCGGAAGATTCGTATCTGACTGGAAAAATGGCAGTGGCACAACTCGACGGGATGCATCGTGTGGGTGTGACAGGAACGTTGAAACACTTCAGTGCCAACAACCAAGAATTCCACCGGCATGATCTGGATTCGATTGTGTCAGAACGGGCGTTGCGTGAGTTGTACCTGAAAGGGTTCGAGATGGCCGTCAAAGACGGGAAAGCCTACTCGATCATGACGACGTATGGTGCCGTCAATGGGATCTGGACTGCCGGCTTGTACGATCAGAACACACGCATCTTGCGCGATGAGTGGGGCTTTGAAGGGATCGTCATGACTGATTGGTGGGCGAAAATCAACGCCGAAGGTTTGGAAGCAAACCGTCAACAAACGGCGACGATGGTCCGTTCGCAAAACGATCTCTACATGGTCGTCGGTGAACCGGGAACGAATCCATTCGAGGATGATACGTTGACGGCTCTCGCCGACGGAACACTTCGACGTTCCGAGTTACTGCGCAGTGCCGCGAACATCTGTCAGTTCCTGTTGCGTTCACCAGTCATGGACCGTGTGATGGGAACAGCAACATCGATTGATGTCCTCGGGGCACCGGTCGAAGAAGAGACACTCGAAGATCAAGCTGTCTCGCACCAACGTCTCGTCAGCGGAGATGCCTTCCCGTTAACGGACGTCGTGACGACGACAGGAAGCAGTCACGTCTTCGCTGTCACGGCGGAAGAGACAGGAATGTACCAGGTCACGTTGACGGCACGTTCGAATGCCGGCGAACTGGCACAGATGCCGGTGACACTATTTGCGAACAACATGCCGGTCGCGACATTTACTTTCAACGGGACAAACGGCGAGTGGGTCAGTCAGACGAAGGACGTCTTCGTCTTCAATCCGCACAACTATTTAAAACTCTACTTTGCACTCGGCGGTCTCGAGTTAAAAGAGTTGACGTTCACGCTTGCGGAATCGTTTCATATGAAGAACGGCTAATCACATTAGTCGGACGGAAAGGACGGATCGCTTGCAGTTTTCCATCATCAAAAAACGGGTCGAGCAACTGCTCGCCCCGTCGTTACAGGGACGGATTGCTTTTCATGCAGCTGTCTACCGGATTCAAGATAGTCCTAGTCGCGTCTGGGTGACGTTTGACGGAGAAGAGATTCTCGGAGCAGACGACTTTCACTTCGAGCGAGAAGTCGAGCGGCGTTATGCATTACAAGCTGCACAGTTACCGGAAAAACCAGCCGGATTGCTATGGCAGTCCGACTGGTTAAAGCAGTCGCATGCGTTATCCGCTGAGATCGAACGACAAGTCAAACAAGACGGATACTTGGAAAACTACGAGATCCAACAGGACTTGTTGCAGTACCCGAACCTCGCATTCGAACAAGCGCTCGTTCATCCATATCCTTTCATCCGTGGCATCGCACGTCTCGATCGGCGACTCGGTAAACGGCGCTTCCTGTCACTGACGCATCAGTCTGACTTTGAACAGTGGTGTGCAGATACGCGGCAAACCGTCGAACACTGGTGACACGAAAAAGCACGCTTCCTCGAGACGAGGAGGCGTGCTTTGTTGTTAGATTGAAAACGAGTTGACCTCGTGAATGCCTTCTTCTTCAACGAAGGCGTCGAGTAAAGCACGCACTTCGTCCGTTGAGTTCGTCTCCATCAATTTGACCCGCAGTTCACTCGCACCGCGGAACCCGCGGACGTAAATCTTGAAGAACCGGCGTAATGGTTTGAAGAGACGGGGTTCGAATTGAGCCGAGTAATGATCGTGCAGATCGAGCTGTAGACGTAACAAATCGAGGAGTTCTTGGCTCGAATGTTCTTTTTTCTCGACTTCGAATGCAAACGGGTTGTGGAAGATCCCGCGACCGATCATGACACCATCGACACCGTATTTCTCGACGAGTTCAAGACCGTGTTGGCGATCGTTGATGTCCCCATTGATCGTCAGTAACGTCTGTGGTGCGATTTCATCGCGTAACTTCTTGATTTCCGGAATCAATTCGAAGTGCGCTGGAACGGCGCTCATCTCTTTACGTGTCCGGAGGTGAATCGAGAGGTTCGCAATATCTTGCTCGAGGATGTGGCGCAACCAATCGTGCCACTCTTCGACCTTCGTGTAGCCGAGACGCGTTTTGACGCTGACCGGTAGACCGCCCGCTTTTGCCGCTTGGATCAATTCAGCTGCGACTTCCGGACGATTGATCAAGCCGGAGCCTTTTCCGTTCACGGCGACGTTATGGACGGGACAGCCCATGTTGATGTCGATCCCGCTAAAGCCCATCTCTGCCATGCCGATACTCATTTCGCGGAAATATTCCGGTTTGTCACCCCAAATGTGAGCGACCATTGGTTGTTCGTCTTCCGTGAACTCAAGACGTCCGCGGACGCTCTGCTTGCCTTTCGGATGACAATAGCTTTCTGTATTCGTAAATTCAGTGAAGAAGACGTCCGGACGCGCCGCTTTTGCGACGACGTGGCGGAAGACGACGTCGGTGACGTCTTCCATCGGTGCCAAGACGAAAAATGGTCGTGGTAAGTCCTGCCAAAAGTTCTTTTTCATAGTATATTAAACCCTTTCCTTAAGGTAATGCACATGTGTGGTTAAAGAATTTCATCAACTATACACTTTAAGCGCTCTGGCTAAAAAGTGCAAGTAAGGGGTGTGATTCATTAGATACAGGAGGGAATGAAGAAAGTAAGAGAATGTTGAACTAAAGTAGTTTCCAGATATTGAATCTTTTCCGTCGGTGATTGCGTAGATGAAATTATACATTAAAGGAGGAGACCGGTATGCATACACTCTATATGAAAGAAAAAGCGTTCAGTTTACGTGGGCGATTCTCGATTCAAGACGAGGCAGGGCACGATGCCTATCACATCGAGGGCAGTTTCTTGAAATTACCGAAGTCATTCAGCGTGACGAACCGAGATGGAGAGGAAGTCGCGGAAATCACGAAGAAAACGTTCAGTTTTCGACCAGTCTTTCATGTTGAAGCAGCCGGGCAATCGTTTGAAATCATTAAAGAATTCACGTTTTTCAAGGACCGCTATACGATCAACTCGGATCAGTTTGAAGTGACGGGCGACTGGTGGGATGTCGATTTCGAGGTCCTGCAACAGGGACAACGAATCGGTCGCGTGCAGAAGAAGTGGATCTCTTGGACCGATCAGTACATGATTGAAGTTGAAGATGAATCGATGGAAGAATTGCTGATTGCCCTCGTCGTCGCGATTGATTGTGTCAAGTCGGAGGAACGTTCGAACAGTTCGTCTTTCATCGATTAAAAAGGGGAATGATTTAGGATGGAACAGTGGGACGTATACACAGCGGATCGTAAGAAAACAGGACGGCTCTGGACACGGGGGACGCCACATACAGCCGGTGATTATCACATGACGATTCACGTCTGTGTCTTTAACGCCAAAGGAGAGATGCTCGTCCAACAACGGCAACCATTCAAATCTGGTTGGCCGAACATGTGGGATCTGACGGTCGGGGGTAGTGCGATTAGTGGGGATACGAGTCAGATGGCAGCGCAACGTGAGCTGTCGGAAGAGCTTGGGCTCGATATCGATTTCACAGGCATCCGTCCCCATCTGACGATCCCGTTTGAAATCGGTTTTGATGATTATTATCTTGTCGAGCAGGAAGTAGATTTGACGACGCTGACACTACAGGAAGAAGAAGTCCAGCGCGTCGCCTGGATGACAGAAGAAGCGATCGTCAACGGGATCGAAGAAGGATGGTTCATCGGCTACCATGAATCATTGATTCGACTGTTATTTGCCCTTCGTCATAGCTACGGCGCCCATAATGAAGTATAAAAACAAGCCCTTCCGGTGATTTCGGAAGGGCTTGTTGCTTGATTAAGCGGATTTTCGAAGTGCATCCGTCCGTTTTGGTTTTGTTTCTGGTAAGAAGAACGTGAAGAACAGATACACGGAACAGCAGAGGAAGAAGACGATCATTGAGACCGTATATCCAGCATGTCCGAGTGCGTAACTCCAAATGATCGTAAAGATCGTCTGCGTCGCATAAGCGATTGCCCAGAAGAGACCAAATAAGACGGTGATCTTTTGCGGTGTCATCCCTTTTCGTTCGTGTGCCAAGTTCATGAAGATCGGATACTGGATGTACATCGCAAATCCGGAAATGAACGCAAAGACATACGAAACGAGTGGCGAGATGTTTCCGAACAAGACGGTGACGAGGAAACTCGCGATCATGACCGTACCGCTGATCAACAGAATCGGTTTACGAGGTGTTCCTTTGTTACCGATGCGTAGACCAACGAACGTACCGACGATTCCAGCACCTGAGACCAACAGGTTGACGAGTGAACCGTTCAACTGCGTGTACGTATCGAAAACGGGTTTCAAGCCGACGAGCGATAAAATATAGAGCGTCAGGAAACCGCCGAAGGCAACCGCATATTTCCAAAGGAACGGATCGCGGACAGCATCTCCATAACCATAAGGCGTTTCGTCTGCGTCCGCAGCATCGTTCAACTCGAACGATTCACTACCGATCCACCATGCGAAGAAGAGAATCGCTGTCAGACTCGCGAAAATCGTTAATGTCAGTTTCCAGTCACTGACGAATTGATCAGCGAACAAGGTGAACAAGAGTGAGACAACGAATGCACCGACGTTATAGGAGACAGTGTTGAAGGCGTTGATCCGTAATTTTTCAGCCGGATCCTGGACGTAACGTGTCACGACCGGATTCATATAGACGATGACCATCGAACCACCGAGTCCCATGACCATGCGAGCGACTGTATACGCCCAGTAGTTCGGTAGATAGATGGCGACGATCGACATCATCAGGAACAACAATGCGAGTAACGGTGCTTTTTTCGGACCGAGCTTCATCAAGATGAGCGCAGCGAGAATGTTCGCGAACACACGTGCCGTCGTGATCGAATAGTTGACGAGTTGTGAGATGAGGGGGTCAACGGTCTGATTGCCGAAGAAATGCGCCGTGATTTGTGGTGTCAACGACGAACCCGCGACCCAGTTCATGGCGAAGGTCGCATAGGCGAACCAGAGGACGATCATCATGAAATAGCCTTTTTTTGTGGTAGACATAAAAATCCCTTCTTTTCTGAAGTTCCGCTTCATACATGAATCGAAAACTACTTAACTTTATTATCAATTCATTCAATATAAAGCCGTTCCGAAGGGAAGTAAAATAGATAGTTCTTATGATTTTCATAAGTAAAAAGAATAGATTATATCAAGTCATATGCCTAAAATGAATAGAATTTCAAAAAGCTTCCAAGTGTTCGATGATTGTTTGTTGTTGAATACGTGTCACCTTAAAAATATCCGGATTCTTCAGCTGTAAACTTTCTTCGAATCCAAAAGTAGGATCCATTGAATGCAGATATAAAGATAATAAATTCCCGTGTGTCACGAGAATCGATCCATCATGCTGTTGCAACGCTTCCTCAACGACACGCGTGATGCGTTTAGTTGCTATCCGGCTAGATTCACCACCAGGACACGTATAGTCTGGATCGCTGAACGTTCGACGAAGATGGTCCTGCCAATCGTCAAGTGGAACAGCACTTAACCGTCGTTCTTTTAAGTCCTCTTCTTGTGCAACGGACAGTTTCAGAGCAGTCGCAAGTGGTTGAATCGAGTCGAGCGCACGGCGATACGGACTCGAGATAAGATGCGTGATCGGAAGCTCAAGTAGCTGTGTACACAGTCGTTGCGCCTGTTCCTCTCCACGAGGTGTTAACGGGTCTTCCGGTGCTTGACCAGTCGTTTCGCAGTGGCGAATCAAGTAAAGCGTCGACATGAATGTTTCATCCTTTCGTGATCAAGTGTTGCTGTATGATTTCTGGAAAAGATGGTAAAGTCCTTTTCATGAATTGAAAAATCATTTTGAAAAAGGCGTTGACAAACGCTGTCGAGATTACTAGAATTAGAAACAATTCATCGATGCAGCGACGCATCGGATAATCAAATAAAGAGAAAGCTATGATTGTCATGGGTCACACTATGGCAGGAGCAGCTTCTGGAGAGACCGTGTTGACACGGCGCCGAAGGGTTCACAATCTCAGGCAAACGGACAGAAGAGTAATCACATGCAGCGACGGGCATTCATGGAATGTCGTAGTGGCGTGTATGGGTTATTCCTTTGATTTTGTTGAGATTGGACATTCGTCCAGTCTCTTTTTTTCTTTTTCAGGACCGACAGAACGGTCTGAAGCGTAGAGAAGCCATCATAAGGAGGAGTTCAGGTTTGGAACAGCAAGGATTAAAGCGGGATTTATCGAATCGTCATGTACAGTTGATTGCCATTGGTGGAACGATCGGAACGGGGTTGTTTTTAGGATCAGGAAAAGCGATCCAACTCGCCGGCCCATCAATCATTTTTGCCTACTTACTCGTCGGGATCGCAATCTTCTTCGTCATGCGCGCACTTGGGGAATTGTTATTGTCAAAAGCAGGCTATCAGTCACTCACGGATATCGCAGAAGATTATCTCGGACCACGTGCCGCGTTCGTGACCGGTTGGACGTACTGGTTCTGCTGGATCATGACGGCAATGGCGGACATCATCGCCGTCGGTCTGTACGTCAAGTATTGGTTTGATATCCCGCAATGGATTCCAGCCGTTCTTGCGCTCTTGATTTTACTTGGTTTTAACTTATTGACCGTTAAATTGTTCGGTGAACTCGAGTTTTGGTTCGCCTTGATCAAGGTCGTGACGATCCTCGCCTTGATTGGTGTCGGAATCGTCTTGCTCGCGATCGGTTTTAAAACGGACGCCGGTCCCGTGACCGTGTCGAACCTCTGGTCACATGGTGGCTGGATGCCAAACGGAATTACCGGATTCCTGCTATCGTTCCAAATGGTCGTCTTCGCCTATGTCGGCGTCGAGCTCGTTGGGGTATCAGCAGCAGAAACTGCGGATCCAAAAAAGAACATCCCGTCCGCAATTAATAAGATTCCGCTTCGGATTTTATTCTTCTACGTCGGTGCTTTACTCGTCCTCTTGATGATCAACCCATGGACAGGATTAAGTGCGACAGAAAGTCCGTTCGTCAAGACGTTCAGTCTAATCGGGATTCCACTTGCGGCAGGAATCATCAACTTCGTCGTACTGACGTCTGCTGCTTCTGCGTGTAACAGCGGAATGTTCTCGACGAGCCGGATTCTGTATAACCTGGGAAATCAAAAGCAAGCGTCGAACAAGTTCTCGAAGTTGAACAAAAACCATGTCCCAGCAAACGCCTTGTTCGTCTCGACGATCGTCGTCTCAGTTGGTGCTTTGCTCAGTAAACTGTTACCAGGACAAGCATTTAGTATCGTCACGACGATCAGTGCAATCTGCTTCATCTGGGTTTGGGGTGTCATCCTCGTCTGTCATCTCCGATACAAGAAACAAAATCCGGAATTGCATGCGGCATCGACATTCAAAGCACCATTGACACCATTCGTCAATTACCTCGTGCTCGGATTGTTTGCAGTCATTCTCGTCGTCATGCTGTTTGCTGACGATACACGTCCAGCCTTGTTGCTGACACCGGTCTGGTTCCTCGGACTATTCGGACTGTATCATATTCGAAAGAAGAAACAACAAGCAGTCGATCAAAAAAGTGCGTAATTTAAAACAAGCCGGTCGGATCTAATCCGAGCGGCTTGTTTTATGGTGTATCGAAAGCACCGTCCTGTAGTTGTTTCCGAAGTGCTTTAGCTTTCTTTCGAATATCGCGTTTGCTGTCCGCATCGCGCTTTCCCCATTGCCGATACATCATCGACATCCGCGGATTATCAGCGAACCGTTTTTCGTGCCGGTCGATGAAGTCCCAGTACAAGGCGTTAAACGGACAAGCATCCTCTCCGAGCATGTCCTTTTGATGGAACGGACATCCCTTGCAATAATCACTCATCTTATGGATGTAATTCGCCGAAGCGATGTACGGTTTGGTCGATAACGTTCCCCCATCGGCATGAAGCGCCATACCGAGGACGTTCGGTAAGACGACCCAATCGTAGGCATCGATGTACATCTCGTTGAACCAATCTGCTGTCTGTTGCGGCGAGATCGCAAACAGATTAGCGAAGTTTCCGAGCACCATCAAGCGTTGGATATGGTGATTATGGGCATGCTCGACAACAGGACGTAACGATTCAGCGACACAGTTCATGTTCGTTTTCCCGGTCCAGAAAAAGTCCGGTAAATCCGCTTCATGCCGTAGCGCATTGACGGAAGCATAGTCCGGCATCTCGGCTAAGTAAACAGCACGCATGTACTCGCGCCAGCCGAGGATTTGCCGAATGAAACCTTCGACCGCATTGAGCGGAGCATCTTGATCTTCAAGGGCGGCTTCAACTTGACGAATGACCTCTTCCGGTGTCAATAGACCGAGATTGATTGCTGCTGACAAGAGCGAATGCGATAGCGTATCTTCACCGGTTAACATGGCGTCTTGATACGTTCCGAACGTCTCGAGTCGTTCTTCGATGAAACGATGGAGAGCCCGCGTCGCTTCCTTGCGCGTGACCGGCCAATGGAAGGAATCAAGTGCTCCCGGATGATTGGAAAAATCACGCTCGACCTTGTCGATGACATCCTTTGTGATGCGATCGGGACGAAACTGAACGGGATCCGGAAACGTCGTCCCGGACTTCGCTGGTTTTCGGTTCTCGGCGTCAAACGACCACTTTCCACCAATCGGTTTGGAGCCGTTCATGAGAACGTTTCGTTCCTTACGCAGTTTGCGATAAAACCGATCCATCTTGTATGGCTTGTCGCCGATTGCTTCGACCGCTTCTTCTTGTGTCAGTAAAAACAACGGCACGTCGGAACAGACCTCGACCTTGATTTTCTTCGGTAAAGCGTCTTGCCACTTGTGCATCGCCTTTCGCATCGGTTCGTCCGTGATCGCCGTATAGAATACATGATCCGGATCATGATCTTCCCGGTGCGCCTTAAATGCCTGATCGAACGAATCAGCTTCCCGGTAATCGACGGTGAAACCTTTTTCGCGCAGTTCTTCCGCAAAATGTCGCATCGCTGAGAAGACGAGGACGAGCTTTTGTTTATGGTACGTCTTCCACTTAGAGCGCGAGGTCGCTTCGACCATCAGGATGACGTCGTCTTGTTTGTTTGCTTCCTTCAATAAAGGGAGATCGTGATTCAATTGATTGCCGAATATCCAGCGTGTCGCCATGAGTGTTCCTCCTTTTACTTTCGTTATATGATTACCGTTTTTCGTCAAAGTCATGCCTGATTGTATGCCGGCTGACGAAAATCTTCTTACCTGAATCGTCGCTTTTACACATTTCTGAATGTAAAAGAAGTTCCTTTCTGTGCAAGCTATGATAGGGTTATAATGGAAAGGTAAGTTGTCGTCATGAGGGGGAAGTTTTTCATGACAGGTAGTCCATAATATCAACGGGGATAGGAAGGATATCATGAGCAGTATGCCTAAAAAAACAGACGTTATTTTAATTGGTGCCGGAGTCATGAGCGCGACGTTAGGGGTCTTGTTAAAAGAACTCGCGCCTGAGATGAACATCAAGGTATTCGAGAAACTCACGAGTGCCGGGGAAGAAAGCTCGAATGAGTGGAACAATGCCGGAACAGGTCACGCCGCACTATGCGAACTGAACTATACGACAGAAAACGCCGATGGTTCGATCGATATCAGTAAAGCGGTCAAAGTAAACGAACAGTTCCAACTGTCACGTCAATTCTGGTCGCATCTCGTTAAGGAAGGTGTCTTGCCGAATCCGAAAGAGTTCATCATGCCGATTCCACATATGAGCATGGTCGAAGGGACAGAAAACGTCGAATTCCTGAAAAAACGATTGGAAGCGCTATCAGCGAATCCGTTGTTTGCGGGAATGGAATATTCAGAGGATCCAGCGAAATTAGCCGAGTGGATTCCACTCATCATGAACGGTCGGACATCACCCGAGCCGATTGCTGCGACAAAAATCGATTCAGGAACGGACGTCAATTTCGGTGCGTTGACACGAATCCTGTTTGAATATCTCGCACAACACGATGTTACAATCAACTACCAGCATGGTGTCGAGGATTTGAAGCGTGTTGACGGGGGTTGGGAAGTCAAAGTGAAGAATGAGCGCGATCACCGGATCGAGCATCATACGGCGCAGTTCGTCTTCATCGGAGGTGGCGGCGGTAGTCTGCCGTTGCTCCAAAAAACAGGCATCGAGGAATCGAAGCAAATCGGTGGTTTCCCGGTCAGTGGTTTATTCCTCGTTTGTAAAAATCCTGAGATCATCGAACAGCACCATGCGAAAGTCTACGGAAAAGCGAAAGTCGGAGCACCGCCGATGTCAGTACCGCACTTAGATACACGATACATCGATGGGAAGAAATCACTCCTCTTCGGACCGTTTGCTGGCTTCTCACCGAAGTTCCTAAAGACAGGATCAAATCTTGATTTGATCGCGTCCGTCAAACCGAACAACGTCTTGACGATGCTTGCTGCGGGAGCAAAAGAGATGGGATTGACGAAGTATTTGATCGAACAAGTCCTCTTGTCGACGGAGCAACGGATGAACGAATTACGAGAGTTCATCCCGAATGCGAAGACGGAAGACTGGGATGTCGTCGTTGCTGGTCAACGTGTCCAAGTCATCAAGGATACACCACAAGGAAAAGGGACACTCCAGTTCGGAACAGAGGTCGTTAGTGCAGCCGATGGATCTGTCGCTGCCTTACTCGGGGCGTCTCCAGGTGCCTCAACAGCGGTTCCCGTCATGCTTGAAGTACTCGGAAAATGTTTCCCGTCCGAATTACCGGCGTGGGAAGCAAAAATCAAGGAGATGATTCCGTCTTACGGCATCTCGCTTGTTGAACATCCGGAGCTGTTCGAACAGATCCATGCAGAAACAGCCAAAACGCTTGAGCTTGAACAAGGTCAACCGATTCGCTAAACGAAAACCGTCCGACTCTACGAGGAGCCGGACGGTTTTTTGGATTTAGCGGAAGTTACGGAAGAAACGCGTTTTCTTCAGTGCCATCCCGACTGGAATCGCAACGAGGATTCCGATGACGTTTTGTGTGATATTTCCTGGAATTGAAGTGGCTGGTGCGACCCAGTTGCTGAACATAATCCCTTCATGCACGAAGTAGACGAGTAGCATGACAGGAACGGAAGCAATCATCCCGATCAAGTTGAACGTGACATTCGTTCCGTTACGACCACCTGACCACGCGATGTAACCGACGATCAATCCTTGAAGTCCACGTGCGATGATCGTACCAGGTGCCCAAATCGCATAGCCCGACAAAAGATCGAATAACCCCATTCCAACAGCACCGGCAATCAATGCTGTCCGTGGACCGAATAAAATCGCGATGAGAAAGAGCATCGCTGTTCCCATATGAATGAGACCACCGTTTAGTGAGATTGGTAATTGAATCTTGATCAACATCGTTGCGACAAGAACAAGTGCAATCGACATCGCAGTGATGACGAGCTGGCGGGTACGAGTGCTAGAATACGGTGCTGCTTTTTGCATGTGGCTAACCTTCTTTATGATAGATTTTAAGATATCTTCAATCTATCAGATGACTGAACTAGTCAAAAGTGTCAACTTTGAATTATTTATAGGGGTCAGATTGACTGAACAATCCTTATTTGTTCTCAATTCTAGAAGCGTACGATCTATTGATATCGTATTGAATGAAAAAATCTCTAAAACAGTTATCGTTTTCGAATCTACTCTTTGTTTTTTTCTGTACAATGAACAGCGAAAGGAAGGGGAAATCAGTGAAATATCAGATCGCGACAGCTGTTTTTTTATTCGCTTCATTGTCACCAGTCATATCGGAGGCAAAGGATCAGACGACACAACATCAACGTTATTACGCAGCATACGAAAAAATCGTGGAGAAAATAAATCGAACACATGAAAATGCGGATGTCACGTTGCTTGCAGCAGATCAATTCGCAGATGATGATTGGGTTTCACCAGAACGTTTTCAGGAGCGGGCAATCAAACGGTTAAAACCGTTGCGTGTTCAATTGAGTATTTATGGAGATGGTCAACGAGCACTTGAACGAACACAAGGTGAAAAAGAAGTTCGGATCACAGGGAATTTCGAAACGGAACTTTTGGAGCAAAGTGAGCGACAGTGGTTCTCTGATGTCTTTTCGATGACCTCTCAAGCTATCAATGATGGCATTTGGACACAGAAAGGATTCGATGGTACCCGAATTGATGCAGGACAAACGATGGTTGTAACGGTCAGTGGTACATACGCGAAGCAAGGCATCTTAACAAAGCACCACATCACAAAAGAATTTCATTGTTCATCCGTTGGTGAAATCTACTATTGAAATAGAAAAAGAGCGAAACTCGTCTGAGTTCCGCTCTTTTCATTTAATTTCGGATCAAGTGATCGAAAGCACCGAGTGCAGCTGTTGCACCAGATCCCATCGAGATGATGATCTGTTTATACGCGCTATCCGTGCAGTCTCCTGCTGCGAAAACGCCTGGTACGTTCGTTGCGCCGTGGCGATCGACTTGGACTTCACCGAACTTGTTACGGCTCACCGTTTCACCGAGCCAGTCCGTGTTTGGTACGAGACCGATCTGGACGAAGACACCTTCGAGCTCGACGTGACGTTCGACGTTCGTTTCGCGCTCGATGTACGTGATACCGTTCACTTTGTCCGTTCCTGTGATTTCCTTCGTCTGTGCGTTGACGACGACCGTGACGTTCGGAAGTGAAGCGAGGCGTTCTTGAAGAACAGCGTCTGCTTTTAGTTCCGGTGCGAATTCAAGGACCGTGACATGCTTGACGATTCCTGCGAGATCGATAGCTGCTTCGATCCCTGAGTTTCCACCACCGATGACTGCGACACGTTTTCCTTCGAACAATGGACCATCACAGTGTGGGCAGTATGCGACACCTTTGTTCTTGAATTCGAGTTCGCCTGGGACGCCGACGTTACGCCAGCGTGCACCTGTCGAAAGGATCAAACTCTTCGTCTTCAAGACAGCACCGTTCTCAAGCTCGAGCTCAAGGAGGTCCTTCTTCTCAAGGCGAGTTGCCCGTTGCAGGTTCATGACATCGATGCCATATTCCTTGACGTGCTCCTCAAGACTTGCGACGAGTTTTGGTCCTTCTGTGTACTTCATGCTGATGAAGTTTTCGATGCTCATCGTATCCATGACTTGTCCACCGAAGCGTTCTGCGACGATTCCTGTCCGGATGCCTTTACGGGCTGCATAGATGGCAGCACTCGATCCAGCTGGACCACCACCGACGACGAGGACATCGTATGGATCTTTATCAGCGAAATCAGAAGCATCGGCACCTGTGCCAAGCTTCGCCAAGATTTCTTCAAGTGACATCCGTCCGTTACCGAACGCTTCGCCGTTGACGAAGACCGTCGGAACAGCCATGATCTCTTTTTGTTCGACTTCTTCCTTAAATGCCGCGCCATCAATCATCGTGTGACTGATGTTCGGGTTGAGGACGCTCATGACGTTCAACGCTTGTACGACATCCGGGCAGTTGTGGCAGCTCAAGCTGATGTACGACTCGAAGTGGTACGTTTCTTGAATGCCTTGAATCTGCTTGATGACGTCCGCGTCGACCTTCGGTGCTCGACCGCTGACTTGGAGCAGTGCGAGAACGAGGGACGTGAACTCATGACCGAGTGGAATTCCCGCGAACGTGATGCCACTTGTTTCACCGACACGGTTGACTGTGAAACTTGGTGTCCGGGGAAGACTTGCCTGCTCGACGGAGATGCGTGGTGTCATGCTTGCGATCTCTTCGACGAGTGCGCTCATCTCAAGCGAGACGGCGTCTGTCCCAGCGCTAACCGCTAGGACGAGATCGCCTTCGAGAAGCTCGAGGTATTGCGCGAGTTGTGCTTTAATGTCTGGTGCTAAAGCCATCGCGAATCCGCTCCTTAAATTTTTCCGACGAGGTCAAGGCTTGGTGTGAGTGTTGCAGAGCCTTCTTCCCATTTCGCTGGGCAGACTTCGCCTGGATTGTTACGTACATATTGTGCCGCTTTGATTTTGTTGACGAGCGTGCTTGCATCGCGACCGATACCGCCTGCGTTGATCTCAACTGTTTGGATGACGCCGTCTGGATCGATGATGAACGTACCGCGGTCAGCAAGACCATCTTGTTCGTTCAAGACTTCGAAGTTACGTGAGATGACGTGTGATGGGTCACCGATCATAACGTACTCGATTTTACCGATTGTTTCTGATGTTTCGTGCCATGCTTTATGTGTGAAATGCGTATCTGTTGAAACAGAGTAAACTTCAACGTCAAGCGCTTTGAGTGTTGCGTATTGGTTTTGAAGATCTTCGAGTTCTGTCGGGCAAACGAATGTAAAGTCTGCAGGGTAGAAACATACGACACTCCATTTACCGCGAAGGTTGGCATCCGTTAGGTCAACGAATTCTCCGTTGTGGAATGCTGATGCGCTGAATGGTTTTACTTCACTTCCGATTAAAGACATGATAAAAATCCTCCTCAAGGGTTCTATATTTAGAATCTGTTCTAGTGCATACAAGGAATCTGTATTTATCACACTAGAATAATTCTAATCTAATACTAATTTCATATAGACCAACACTTTTGTCAAGGTATAATCGGCAATTTCTTATTTCAGGAAAGATTGTGTGAACAAAAAAAGAAATCCCGACTCCTAAATGAAACAGGAGTCGGGAGCTGTATTCTTTATTGCCAGTCCGTGTGGAAGATCCCTTCGCGGTCTGTCCGTGCATACGTATGAGCACCGAAATAATCGCGTTGTGCTTGCAGCATGTTGGCATTCGAATTCGCTGTCCGGTAGCTATCGTAATACGTCAGTGACGTCGATAGAGATGGGAGTGCAAAACCAGATAACGCACCCTCGGCAACGACGTGACGTAACGATTCTTGGTACGCCTGTACTTTCTCAGCGAAGAACGGGGCGAGCATCAAGTTCGAGAGGTTCGCATCATTTTTGAATGCTTCACTGATGACGTTCAAGAAGTCGGCCCGGATAATGCATCCACCACGGAAGATCAAGGCGATCTCCTCGAGGCGTAAGTTCCAGTCATACAACTCAGACGACGTTCGGTACTGGGTGAAGCCTTGCGCGTATGCGGCGACTTTCCCCATATAAAGCGCTTGACGAATCCGTTCGATCCACGCGTCTCGCTCAAGCGTTGACAAGTCTTCTGGTCCCTTTAAGACAGTAGACGCTGCGACGCGTTCTTCTTTAATAGCTGAAAGGTAACGCGCGAACAGAGCTTCTGTAATGATTGAAGAGGCGATTCCATTATCAATTGCTTGCAGGCTCGTCCATTTTCCAGTTCCTTTTTGACCGGCTTGATCAAGAATGACATCAATCAACGGTTGCCCTGTCTCGTCATCCGTTTTTCGGAGAATGTCCGCTGTGATCTCAATCAGGTAACTTTTCAGTTCACCCGCGTTCCACTCAGCGAAGATATCCGCGACTTCCGTGACGTCGAGTCCGAGACGGAAACGGAGGAAGCTATACGCTTCAGCGATCAGTTGCATGTCCGCATACTCGATTCCGTTATGGACCATCTTGACGAAGTGACCAGCGCCCTTCGGACCAATATAAACACAACATGGATCTCCTTCGACGTGAGCGGCGATCTTCGTCAAGATCGGTGCGACATGGTCGTAAGCTTCTTTCGATCCACCCGGCATGATCGCAGGACCGGTCCGCGCACCGACTTCACCACCTGATACACCGACACCGATGTATTCGATCCCGTGGCGTTGTAACTCGTCGAAACGACGCTCTGTATCGAGGAAGTGAGAGTTCCCACCATCCATGATGATATCGCCTGTTTCGAGATGCGGAAGCAACGATTCGATGACTGAATCAATCGCGCTACCAGCCGTGACCATCATGAAGATCTTCCGTGGGCGAGCGAGTGATTGAACGAATGCTTCAATGTCGTAATACGGATGAAGAGGTAGTCCCTCATCATGAGCGACGAGATCGTCCGTTAAATCACGTGTGTAGTTATAGATGGCGACTTCTTCTTGATGACTCGCCATATTCAGTGCCAGGTTGCGTCCCATGACGCCAAGCCCGATGACTCCGATAGAATGTTGCATAAGTAGAACGACTCCTTTTCTTAGACGACGAGGCTGAGAAGAAGAACGAACCCAAGTCCACAAACGGAAATGATCGTCTCAAGCACAGTCCATGTCGCAAACGTTTCTTTTAATGATAATCCGAAATACTCTTTAAACATCCAGAAACCAGCATCATTGACGTGTGAAGCGATCAGACTACCTGCACCAGTCGCGAGAACGACGAGCGCTAAGTTGACGTCGGATTGCTCCAGTAACGGAATGACGAGACCTGCCGTTGATAGGGCAGCGACTGTCGCGGAACCGAGTGAGATCCGGAGAATCGCAGCGATCAACCAAGCGAGTAAAATCGGGGATAACGCCGATCCCTCAAATAATTGGGCAACGTATTTCCCGACACCGCCGTCAATCAAGACTTGCTTGAAGGCACCGCCACCACCGATGATCAACAGCATCATCCCGATTTGAGCGATCGCCGTCGTGCAGGATTCCATGACAGACTGCATCGGAATCTTACGCGCAATCCCCATCGTGTAGACCGCGACGAGTAACGAAATCAACATCGCCGTTGAAGCGTTCCCGATGAACTCGATTGCCGAGATGACGCTATTTTCACCCCAACCGAGTGTTTCTTGTAAAAGTGTGAAGATCGTTGCGATCGACATCAAGAGGACCGGTAGCATCGCCGTGAAGACACTGATGCCGAAGCCTGGCGTCTCTTCTAGATCAAATTCTTTTTGTTCCCCGAGTGAAGCGATGTTACCTGTCCGTGTAAATGATTCAGGGACAAGTCGTTTGGCAATTTTCGTAAAGATAGGACCGGCGATGATGACCGTCGGAACAGCAACGATGAAACCATATAATAAGACTTCCCCGATATTGGCTTTATACTCCCCGGCGATGACGGTCGGACCCGGGTGAGGTGGTAAGAAGCCGTGCGTGACAGACAGGGCTGCGACCATCGGGATCCCGAGATACAGGATCGAGACGCGGAGCTGACGTGAAATCGCAAAGACGATCGGAATCAACAGGACGAGTCCGACTTCGAAGAAGAGGGCGATCCCGATGATGAACGAAGCAACGACGACTGCCCACTGGATGTTCTTTTCCCCGAATCGGGCGACAAGCGTCATGGCGATTCGCTGCGCCCCCCCGGCGTCAGCGATCAGCTTTCCAAGCATGGCACCAAGACCAAAGATCAATGCGAGGTGACCAAGTGTCCCTCCGATACCAGCTTCGATCGTTTTGACGATCTGATCGAGCGGCATGCCGAGTAGTAGTGCAACGCCAAAGGAAACGATGATGAGTGAGACGAACGTATTTAATTTCAACCCCATGATGAGAACGAGCAACGCGACGATCCCAATTCCTACGATGACTAAAGGCATGATGACTTCCCCCAAAAGATTAAGTTAGTTTTCTTCTTGAATCAAGCTCCGTTGATACGTAGCGATTCGTTTGTGATCCTCAGACAATGTCCGCGCTAGACTAATGAAAATTGGTAAGAGTTGACGATATTCATGCATCGCTTCCTCATTTGGTACATGGCGATGTGTTTCCCCGATCATCTCAGAGACGACTTCGAACGAATCGACTTCCCCTGTCGCATACAGTCCGAGAATACAAGCACCAAGACATGAACTTTCAAAACTTTCCGGAATGACGACTTCCGACTCAAAGATGTCCGCCATCATTTGGCGCCAGACTTCGGACCGGGCAAATCCACCCGTCGCCTGAATCCGTGTCACAGGACCGTCCATGCACTCGATTAGGGCGAGGAAGACGGTATAGAGATTGTAGATGACGCCTTCTAGTGCCGCCCGGATCATATGCTCTTTTTTGTGCGAGAGCGTCAAACCGAAGAACGAACCGCTGACATCCGGATTCCATAGCGGTGCTCGTTCACCGGACAAGTAAGGGTGGAACAATAGCCCGTCGGATCCCGGACGGACACGTTCGGCAATCTTCGTCAAAACAGCGTACGGATCGATGCCGAGGCGTTTTGCTGTCTCGACTTCTGCTGAAGCGAGTTCGTCTCGGATCCACCGCAAGACCATTCCACCGTTATTGACGGGTCCGCCGATGACCCAGTGGTCCTCGGTCAGTGCGTAACAGAACGTCCGTCCTTTTTCATCGGTCTGCGGACGATCAATGATCGTTCGGATGGCACCGCTCGTTCCGATCGTGATCGCAATTTCCCCTTTACGAATCGCGTTAACACCTAAGTTAGAAAGGACACCGTCACTAGCGCCGACTAAGAACGGCGTATCAACGGATAGTCCCATTTGTCGTGCGTAATCGGCATTCAGTCCGGTACATGACGTCGTCGTCGGTACCGGCTCTGATAAGTAGCTCGCATCGATACCCGCGACGTGTAGCGCGCCCGTATCCCAGCCTAATTCATGAATATTGAAGAGACCGGTCGCTGAAGCGAGAGAGTGGTCGATGACATATCTGCCGAACAGTCTTTGGAACACGAATTCCTTGATCCCGACATATTTTTTCGTTTGAGCGTGGAGCTCCGGACGATCTTCGACGAGCCAACTGATTTTGCTGAGCGGTGACATCGGGTGGATCGGTGTCCCGGTCCGGTGATAGATCGATAGACCATATTGTTCCTTGATCTTGTTCGACCATGCTTCACTCCGACTGTCTGCCCACGTGATGCAGGCAGTCAATGGTTGATGCTGTGCGTCCATTGCGATCAAACTGTGCATGGCACTGCTGAACGCAACGAACTTCGGTGGCATGCTCGGATGACGTTTTGTGATCAAGCGGATCGATTCGAGTACGGCATCGAAAATTTCTTCCGGATCCTGCTCCGCCGTCGAGCGGTTTGGTGTATGGAGTGGGTAACCGACGTTCGTTTGTCCGATGACCTCTCCTTTTGTCGTAAATAAGACCGCTTTCGTACTCGTCGTTCCGATATCGACGCCTAACATGTATTCAGTCATGTGAATCGACTCCTTTCGACATCATTTGTTGCGTTTTCCAGAGATCTTCGACTTCCTGGACGTCATCAAAGTTCTGATGCAAGGAAGCAACCATCCGTTCACGATCCCCTGTCTCGATCGCTTCGATGTACAAGGCGTGGTTCGCGAGGATGCGTTCGAAGTCTTCGATGTCTTCCTCGAATCGTACCCGCATCGATAGGAGGATGAAACTTTCCATGACCGGTTTGAGATTTTGCCAAATCATGCTGACATATCCATGATCAATCGAGCGGATGATCGTTTCATGAAATAGTACGTCCTGGAAGGAGAATTCATCAGCATCCTTATATTTGATGGCTACCTTCATCATTTCGAGAATTTTACTGAGTTCCCGGACGAGTTCAGACCGTTCGATCTTAACGAGTCGTTCGAAGACGAACGTTTCGATGAGTAGCCGAACATCATAGATTTCTTGAATGTCGCGCTCGGACAAACCGACGACGACCGCTCCCATTCGTTCGAGACGAATTAATTGTTCGGATGCAAGGACCTTTAACGCATCACGGACGGGCGAGCGACTGACTGAAAAATCAGAGGCTAGTTTGTTTTCAGATAAAATGGTACCGCTTTCAATCTTTCCTGAAATGATGCGCATCCGTAACTCGTGTGCGACACGATCTCCAGCGGAAGCTTTTGCTAACCACTTCAAGGGGTATAACAGTTCTGACATGGAATCACCTGATTTCTAAAGTGAGTATACTTGTATACAAGTTAGTATATACGTTTTTTTCTAAAATGCAAACGCTTAACTTAAAACAAATCAATCCACGCAGAAATCAGGAAAACGGTTCCAAATATGTTAGGGTGAAGGAGTAAGCAACGTACAGAACGGGTAAGGAGGAGGTAGTACATATGAACATGTTAGTTGTAGGTGCAGGGGCAGTTGGAGGCTATTTCGGAGGTCGTCTTGCTGAGCAAGGAGAACAGGTGACCTTCCTTGTCCGTCCGAATCGATATGAACAACTACAAAAAACAGGACTACACATCACTAGTCCTCATGGTGATATCGCGATTACACCTCAGTTGATAACACGAGACATGCGACCGGATCGTGCATTTGATGTCATCTTGCTTTCGACGAAAGCCTATCACTTAGATGACGTCCTACAGGACCTTGCGCCATTCGTTTCGAGCGAGACGTACATCATTCCTTTGTTGAACGGCATGCAACACATACGACGGTTAACAGAAGTCTTTGGAGAAGATCGAGTACTAGGAGGTCTTTGCTTCATTGAGTCGACGCTTGATGCAGAAGGGCGCATTTTACAGACAAGCCCGTCCCATCGGCTGTTGTTTGGTTCACGAACCGGTAAACCAACAGCGCGTCTAGAGGAAATCGCAGCGTGTTTTGCGAAAGCGAAGGCACCAATGACGTACTCGATGCATATCATGGATGACATGTGGCAAAAGTATCTCTTCATTTCGACATTCGCCGGCGTGACGACGCTATTTCGCTCAGCTATTGGTCCGATTCGGCAAGAAGCTGTCGGGCGTCAAATGATCCTAGACGTCATGAAGGAAGCGAAACAGGCGATGGAAGAACAAGGCGCAGTCTTTAATGACGATGTAGAAGCGGTGCTGTTGAAACAGATGCATGGAATGGAAAACACGATGAAATCGTCGATGTTACGGGACATGGAAAAGGGTCAGCCCGTCGAAGTGGAACATTTTTTCAGTGCGTTATTGAAGCCTTCTACGACTGATCAGATGAATGCCTTGAAATTAGTCGAAGCGAATCTGCGCATGTATCTCAAAACGATTAAATAGTTACATTTTTCTATTTTAGAAAAATTATGGAGTAATGCAAATGTTTCGTTTTGATGACGAAAGACCTGTTTCCCTTAGGAATCGTTGACTTCCGAAATAAAATTCATCTATTCTTAATGAGATTGAAAAAAACTGATAATATATTTTTCCGTATTTTTTTTTCTTGCGAGGACGAATGAAGCAGACGAGAGGGGAAGTTTATCCATTATGAAACGTATTATTATTCGTGCAGGTATGACACCATTCGAACAGTTCGATGCTCCTTATTTGATGAAACATAATTCCATTGGAGGAAACGTTGGAAATCTTATCTATCAATACAGTATCTTTCGGACGTTGATGACAGAAGGTACGACGATTACACCTGACTATTACTATTACGACGAAGAACGGGCAGACGAAATCAATGCCAACTTTGATCTTTATGTCATTCCGTTAGCGGACGCATTCCGAAAAGAATTCGTACCGACGTTACGGAAATATACACGTCTCATCAAAAAATTAAAGATTCCAGTCGTCGTCATCGGTGTAGGATTACGTGCACCGTTTGAACCAGACTTAGATGGTGGATTCCCATTCGATGAAGATGTTAAAGCATTCGTCAGTGCCGTTCTCGAGCGCTCAAGCATGCTTGGTCTTCGCGGAGAGATCACATCGAAATACTTAACACGTCTTGGTTTCCGCGAAGGGATCGATCATCGTGTCATTGGATGTCCTTCGATGTACGCGTTTGGTCGCGACTTGCACATCCGTGAAACGAACATCACACCTGAGTCGATGATTACGGTCAACTCGTCACGTTTGGCTCCACAAAACGTCCTTGATTTCATTACACGCGGAATGGAAGAATACCCGAATCATTACTTCATTCCCCAGTGGATGAAGGAACTGAAGTTAACGTACACAGGAACGCACCCGATCGCAGATCTTTCAGTGACGAACTATCCAGTGAAGATGTCGGATCCTGCTTATATGAATGATCGGGTCCGTTTCTTCTTGAACGCACAGACATGGTTCGATTTCATCGGACAAGCAGACCTTAGTTTTGGTGCGCGCTTGCACGGAAACATCACAGCGACGCTTGCGGGTACGCCGAGTATCCTCATTCCAAAAGATGCACGGATGCGCGAATTGACGGATTACCATCAATTGACGCACATTTGGGCGAACGACATCAAAGCGGATACACAATTATCCGACATCGTAGCCAACGCTGACTTCCAAAGTCCAGCACGTGTTCAAGCGCGTAACTTCGACAACTTCGTTGACTTCTTGAACGTGAATGATCTTGAGCATATCTATCAAGAGACGAACTATCCTGAGAATGTACCGTTTGACCGTCAAATGGCGCAAACTGAGTTGCTCCCACCAGTCCAGCCGATTTCTGGCGTAAGTCTTGAAGAAGCAGTCGCCCGTTTCGAACGGTTCTTCCCGGAACAAGAGAAGAAGATTGCGGATGCGCAAAAACAAACAAAAGCACAATTAGCTGAAAAAGATAAGAAAATCAAAGCATTGCAGAAACAAACAGGAACGGCTCAAAAGGATCAAGAGATTGCGGCGCTCAAAGCGCAATTGGCTGCCCAAACGAAGAAAATGAAACATCAGCAAGGGACATTGAACCGGAAAGCGGTTCGTGCAGCCTTGAAAACAGCGGATTTATTCGCCAAAAAATAAGACCTCCAAACATTCCGGAACGATACGATGCGGAATGTTTTTTGGGTAGAAGTATTCTGAATTGTGTTGACAATTCGAAAAAGACTTGATAGGGTTAGGAACAATTACATACTTATCCAGAGAGGTGGAGGGACTGGCCCTATGAAACCTCAGCAACAGGTCGAAAGATACTGTGCTAATTCCTGCGGGTGCTGCACCCGATCGATAAGATTTCCGAATTGTCGACCGACGCATCCGTGAGGATGCGTTTTTTGTTTGAAATAGGTGGAATGAGGAGGAAACGAATTCATGGAAACGAGTGGGGCTTTTCGACGCAAGATGGAATCACGTCATCTGATTATGCTGTCGTTAGGTGGTGTCATTGGAACAGGATTGTTTTTAAGTACAGGTTATACGTTAGAACAAGCAGGACGGGTCGGGACGATTTTGTCGTATTTGATTGGGGCAGTCGTCGTCTACTTAGTTATGTTAAGTCTCGGTGAACTCGCCGTGCACATGCCGGAAACCGGTTCATTTCATAAATACGCAACGAATTACATCGGACCCGGTACCGGTTACACAGTCGCCTGGCTCTACTGGCTGACGTGGACGGTCGCCCTTGGTTCAGAATTCACGGCAGCAGGTATTTTGATGCAACGTTGGTTCCCGTCGATTCCGGTGTGGGTGTTCAGCGCCTTATTCGCTGCGATGATCCTTGGTATCAACGTCTTGAAGGTCCGCGTGTTCGCTGAAGTCGAGTTTTGGTTTTCAGCGATTAAGGTCGTGACGATCATTGCTTTCATTTTACTTGGTGCGGGAGCGATCGTCGGCTTCATTCCACTGCAAGATGGTAGTCCGGCTCCATTCTTTTCTTCGTTAACCGAAGGCGGGTTGTTCCCAAATGGCGCTTTCGTCATCTTCATGACGATGCTTGCCGTGAACTTTGCTTACTCGGGAACGGAACTGATCGGTGTAGCAGCAGGTGAAGCAGTCGATCCGAAACGGACGATTCCGCTTGCGATCCGGACGACGATTTTACGACTGGTTCTCTTTTTCGTCGGTACGATCATCGTGTTAGCCGTCTTGTTGCCAACGGAAGGGAAAGGCGTACTCGAAAGTCCGTTCGTCGCCGTGTTTGAACGAATCGGAATTCCTTATGCAGCAGACGTGATGAACTTCGTCATTTTGACAGCGATCTTGTCGGCAGCGAACTCTGGACTTTACGCCGCCTCTCGGATGCTCTGGTCGCTTGCGAACGAACGCATGATTCCACGCTTCTTCGCCCAGGTGACGCCAAATGGGGTGCCACTACGAGCCGTATTGTTCAGCATGCTTGGCGGAGGACTTGCCTTGCTGTCTAGCATCTATGCAGCAGGAAGTGTCTATATCGCGCTCGTCTCGATTTCCGGTCTCGCTGTCGTCGTCGTTTGGATGAGTATCAGCGTTGCCCAGTATCGCTTCCGGAAACAATTCCTCCGTGAAGGGCATACGGTCGACGAATTGGTCTATCGCACACCACTCTTTCCATTCGTCCCGATCGTTGCTTTCGTCGTTTGTTTGATTTCCCTGATTGGTATCGGATTTGATCCGACCCAACGAATCGCCTTGTACTGTGGTATTCCATTCATCGTGATCTGTTATGTCGTTCATGCGTTCACGAATTCTTCTAAGAAACGGAGTGTTGAAGATGTCCCGAATCAAAAATCCAGTTGATCAACGATTACAGGAAGTTCCCTTTCTCATTTTAGATGGTGCCCTTGCAACCGAACTTGAACAGAAGGGATTCGACCTGAACGACCCGCTTTGGTCAGCACGTCTCTTAATCGAAGCACCGGAACAGATCGAGCACGTCCATCGTGACTACTTTGAAGTAGGTGCCGATGTTGCCATCACTTCAAGCTATCAAGCAAGTATCGAAGGGTTCAAGCAACGTCATATCACGACAGAGGAAGCACAGGCGCTGATTCGACAAACGGTCACCTTGGCGCAAAACGCACGCACGCGTAGCGGAAAGAGTGACGCATTAATCGCAGGATCAGTAGGTCCTTATGGTGCCTACTTAGCAGATGGTTCTGAGTATCGCGGTCATTATGGGGTGTCAGCAGATGTGCTAGAAGCCTTCCACAGACCACGGATTGAAGCATTGATTGAAGCGGGGGCTGATCTGCTGGCATTTGAGACGATTCCGTCGCTCGAGGAAGCTGTCGTGTTGTTCCGGATTCTCGAAGCGTATCCGGAAGTGTCCGCTTGGCTGACGTTCTCGCTTCAAGATGCGACACATATCAGTGAAGGAACGGCACTTGCGACGTGTATTGAAACGGTCGGACAACATCCACAGCTCGCAGCAATCGGTGCAAATTGTTTTCCGGCATCTTACGCGACTGACTTTATCCGTCACGTCAAGGCGTTGACGGACGTGCCAATCATCGTCTATCCGAACTCTGGTGAGGTCTATGATCCGGTCGCAAAAACATGGTCGGGTACGAATCAGTGTACGTCGTTCCAAACCGTCGCGAAGACATGGTATGAGGCAGGGGCACGATTGATCGGTGGTTGTTGCCGAACGTCACCTGAACACATCGCACAAATTCGTTCGGTTTATCAGGTTGCTCATACATCATGAATAATGACGAAAAAACGGACGCGAAATCGATTGATTTCGCATCCGTTTTTTTTATGGTGTGATTCCGTTATCGTTCGCGCAAGGCACGATTAAATTGTTGGAGCAGGCGTCCAAAATCTTCGGCATCATCCGATGGCCAGTCCATCAGGAGACGTTCGATGCTCGCGAGGCGCGCTGTCCGGTAAATCGTGAGCTCTTCTTGTCCTTTATCTGTGATGTGATAGAAGAAGGCACGTCCATCTGTCGGATCTTTTACTTTTTCAACAAGTTGCTTCTGATCGAGTGCCGCAGCTTGGCGACTGACGGTCGAGACATCAAGCTGAAGTTCACGGGCAAGTGTTTTAACACCGACCTTACCGGAATCCGCTAATTGTCGCAGTAACAGGTAGGAAGCACGATCCAAATTACGATTGTCTGCCGTCGCTGTCGTCAAGCGCCGGATCAGGATCGCTAACTCCAATTCAATGGTTTCGAGTGCTTGTTGAGACATCGGGTATCTCCCCTTTCAAAAAAGTCTCTCTGTCCCTCATGATTACCCAATGTGGATAAGCTGTCAATCCGAAAAGCAGGAGGCTTGACAGAGTTGTAGTTGTATTATACAATCATTTTTGTTCTTTTAATTGTATCATACAACTTTTTATATGAGAAACGAACGACAAAGGAGAATTCAGATGAAAGCTAATGAGTCGATGAAACAAGAAGTCATCACGGTAAACGATACAGATCTGATTCGGACGGTCATCGAACGATTCATTCAGTCTGGTATTAGCGGCGTTCCTGTCATCAATGCTGAGCAAGAAGTCGTCGGATATATCAGTGACGGAGATATCATGCGCGCGATCGGAAAACACAAGGACATCATCGTCGATACATTCTTATATGTAGATGTCATCAAAGGAGACGAAGAAGATTATGAAGACCGGATTCGTCATATCTTGAACCGACCTGTCATGGAACTGGCACGCCGGAAAGTCGTAACAGCGGACGCTGACACCGAAATGGAAGAGATTGCGGCGACACTTGGCGCAAAACGGATCAAAAAGCTTCCAATCCTTAAAGCAGGACGTCTTGTTGGGATTATTAGTCGAGGCGACGTCATTCGCCATTCGTTTAAACAGTTCATGTAACACATTCAATAGAAAGAAGGGACACTATGGCACTTGCTGAAAAAACAACGACGCTTGAGCCGGAAACGGTATTAGCAGAAAGCAAACATGGATTATTCCATCAACCGGTTGCTGTCTGGGCAGTCTTTTTCGCCAGTATTACAGCATTCATGGGAATGGGGCTCGTCAATCCTGTCTTACCGACGATTGCCGAGAATTTAGAAGCGTCAAAAAGTGAAGTAACGCTCTTATTTACAAGTTATAACGCCGTCATGGCATTCGCGATGTTAATTACAGGCGCGATCTCATCACGGATTGGTCAAAAAGGAACATTGATGCTCGGGATTGCCGTCATCGCAATCGTTGCTGGTTTTGCTTCGCAAGCAGACAGCATTTGGACGCTCGTCGCGTTACGCGGGGGATGGGGACTTGGGAACGCTTTGTTCGTCGCAACAGCACTCGCTGCGATCGTTTCGCTATCATCAGGCGGAACAGCAAAAGCGATCATTTTATATGAAGCAGCCGTTGGTCTCGGGATTTCGATTGGACCATTGTTAGGTGGAACGCTCGGTTCGATCACATGGCGCGCTCCATTCATGGGTGTTGCGACAATCATGGTCATCGCATTCCTCGTCTTGCTCTTCTTGATGCCAAAACCAGCAGCATCTGTCGCACCGAAACAGAAGTTATCATTAAAAGCACCGTTTCAAGCGATGAAGCATCGTTCACTCTTGACGCTCGGGATCGTGGCGGCACTTTATAACGTTGGGTTCTTTACGATCATGGCCTATGCACCATTCGTCATGAAACTACCAGCGCAAGGACTCGGATTCGTTTTCCTCGGTTGGGGAATGTTGCTTGCGATCACATCGGTCTTAACGGCTCCGAAACTGAAACAATGGTTCGGAACAATCAAAGCGATGGTCATGATGTTGATCACATTCGCAATCTTGCTTCTATTAATGGGGATCTTCACGGAAACACCAGCCGTCGTCATCGTCTGTGTCATCTTGGCGGGAGCCGTGCTTGGGAATAACAACACGCTCATCACGACAGCTGTCATGGACGCAGCACCTGTCGAACGTTCGACAGCATCTGCGGCATACAGTTTCCTACGTTTTCTCGGGGCAGCCATCGCGCCATTCATGGCCGGGAAATTGGCTGAAATCTTCAACGCAAACTTACCATTTTATGTCGGGAGTGGCTTCGTCCTCTTATCCGTCATCATCATCGGGGTCAATCTCAAACACATTCGCCATATCGATCGGACAGAAGGCGGACATTAATTTCAAAAAACAGCCGAAGCGAATCCGCTTCGGCTGTTTTTGATTGAAATCAAGACGGGTACATGTCTTTTAACGTGCGGATCGAGTGCTCAATCATTTCCCGAAGGACGTTTAAATCGATGTCAGTCAGTCGTTTTACGTAGAGGCAGGACTTGCCGCGTCGATACGTACCGAGAGTGGCAAGCAGTCGTTCCGATACATCGTCTTCACCAAGCGCGAGGTAAAGGACGAGGTTCGTCTTGCGCGGAGAAAAGCCGACATAAAAGCTGTCGCCCTCGTGACCAGAGGCATAGCGATAATGATAGGCACCAAAACCAATCAAGGAAGACCCCCAAATGACGGCTTCGTATCCCGTGACATCTTCGAAGAACTGACGTAACGTGATACCATCTGCTTGACGTAGTGGTGGTTCGACTTGTGCCAGAAAGGCATCAACGGACTGTTCAGTAGGACCTGTCTTTGGCGTATCAGACATAAGCAGACTCCTTTCGGATGAAGAAGATATCGGTTACTTTCGAGAAAAGAAAGCGAAAATCCTTGTACATAAAGGAGGAAATCGAATGAAGCATCGCATCGTGTTTCGAGGAGAAGAAAGCAGTGTATCGTGGGACATCTTACACGTCTATCCAACACAAGAGGAACTAACGATTCAAATGACGGGAGAAGATAGTGCACACGAGTTTTCAGTTACATTTAATCAATATGATACGTTCATCCGTAACTTTGCTCGCGTCCATGAGTCGTTACACGGTGAAGTCGTATTCGAGCAGGGCGTGATTCGTCTCCGTTTACGATATGACCGGCTTGGTCGTGTCTTCATCAGTTGGTCTGACGGACGAACAAGTCAAGAGTTTCGCAGTGATCAAAGTTATTTAAGTGAGGCGTTGGCACAGCTTGGTGTGTACTAAACTAAACACAGTAAAAGTAGAAGGGACGACTCTGGGTATTGCACCCAAAAGTCGTCCCTTTTTTATTTAAAGCGATGGAAGTGATTGATGTAATGGTGTGTTGATCAAGTTAAAGCAAAACGCAATCGTTTGTTCATATTCGGATAACGGAATCGACTCATCGACTTGATGCGCGAGACGGAAATCATGAAAAGAAGCAATCGCGATCGGGAATGCTTTTTTTGCTTGGCTGAACATTGCACCATCTGTTCCGCCTGGGATGGCGATTTTTCGTGGTGTCACGCCACTGACTTGCTCCATCGTATCTGCGACCTGTTGTAAGAAAGGTGCTTGTTCATCGGTTTCACAAGAAGGAATATCCTTAATGACGGTCACGCTCATGTCAAAGTCGGGATCTTCTACAACAAGTCGACGCTCAATATCCGTAAAGGCAGCAAGTACGTCCGCTCGACCGAATCCAGGAATCGTCCGGATATCCATATAAAACGAAGCCTGACTCGGAACGACGTTTGGTCCCTCGCCTCCTGAAATCGATGTGATTGACGCTACGACCGGACCGAGTGCCGAGTGATGATTCGTCGTGATCGAGAAGCGTTCCGATTTCACTTCCTGAATGACACGATACATGTCATCAATCGCATTACGTCCCAGTTGCGGGGCAGAACTGTGTGCACTTTTCCCGCGGCATGTCACTTCGATCCCGACGACACCTTTTTGTGCATAACCGATCATCCCACTCGTCGGTTCTGTGATTAGTAGAGCATCTAAATCATCCGCATACCCTTGTTCGGTCAAATGACGAGCTCCTGTCATTCCATTCTCTTCATCGGATGTAATCAGAAGTTTGACGGTGTTCGGACGGTTTTGACGTTCCTTGTATTGAATGAGCGCTTGCACCATCGCCATGACACCTGATTTCATATCTGAAGCCCCACGACCATAAATGCGTCCGTCTTCGATTTCACCACCGTATGGATCTTTCGTCCAGCCGTCTCCTTGGACAGGAACCGTATCGAGATGACCAGATAATCCGAGTACAGCAGGACGTGAAAATTCCTCGCTCGCAGGAACGATCGCGACGAGACAGATTCGTTTTGGTGAGACTTCAATCCATTCTGTCGAGATCTGATGATCAACCAGTACATCGTACACATAACGTGCGACGACTTCTTCTCCGTCCATTGGGTTGACGCTTGGAATTTGAAGACACCGTTGTAAGTAAGTAATTGCTGTTTGCATAAGTATTTCCCCCTTTACCTATCCTGTACCCTGATAAAAATACTTCAGGGAGGTAAACGAATTCGTAAAATAATTTACGGGGCTGAACGTCTTGAGATAAAAGAAAACGGTGCAACCAGAGGGTTACACCGTACCTTGCTCATTCACTTTTTTCTGCTTCGTCTTTCCATTTCGAATCGATTAACATCTCTCCCGGCCATGTATAAGCCATGATACCGCCGTCTGCTGTGATGTCCTCACCTGTGACATATGAGCTGTCGTCAGAAGCAAGGAAGAGGGCGACCGTTGCCATCTCGCGTGGTTTACCGAGTCGTCCGAGTGGTGTGATCCAAGCGTTCGCATCGCGGAACTGTTTACCTTGCTCTTTTTCTTTTTCACCAACAAGTGTATCGATGAGTGGTGTTTCGATTGTTCCTGGCGACAACGAATTGACACGAATGCCATGACGCGCATAATCGATTGCCATCGCGCGTGTGAAGTTCGCAATCCCGCCTTTCGCTGCGTTATAACCGGACCGGTTCAAGTCAGCTGCACGACCAGACATCGATGATGTATTGATGATTGAACCACCGTTATCAAGCATGAGTGGAATCAAGAATTTACTGACGAGGAATGTACCGCGCAAGTCGACCGCGATGATCCGATCGAAGAGATCGATGGGATACTCATGGACTTTCCCGCCTTGTTCATCGATTCCGGCATTATTGAAGAGGACGTCGACCGTACCGTATGTCTCTTTGATGTGCTTCGCAAGTTGCTCGACACTCTCGACGTCTGAGACGTCAACATGGACGGCTTCCGCTTTTCCACCGTGTTGTGTAATCTGTTCTACTGTTTGTTGTGCTTTTTCAAGTGAGACATCGGCACAGATGACCGTTGCTCCCTGTTCTGCGAAGACAAGGGCGGTCGCTTGTCCAATCCCTGTTGCCGAGCCGGTAATGACAGCTACTTTTTGCTCGAGTCTACCCATTGCTAAATCCCTCCTAAGTCATATCGTTCACCTTATGAAACATTCCCGGAGAAATAGAGATTAAACCCATCGATGCGTCTAGTGTTGGTGGATAGGGGGTACATCTACAACAGCACAATCGCTGTAAAAAGGGAGATGAGAACGCTGACATCCGATCAATGGCATCTTGCCAAAAAATTATTACACGAAGCCGTCCAGTACCAAATGACACTCGAGAAGAGTGCATTTGCAAGTGAATTGATCGACCAAACGACACCTGTCCTCTGGTTTGGTGATGCGACGCGTAGCAGTTGGGTAACGATCGCGACGAACCCATCCCGATCGCAGTTTTTAGACCGAACAGGTGCATTACGATTTGACGAGCACGGTCCACTTTTCATACGTCCACAATCCATGACGTGGAATGCGTATTTACAAGAAGAGACATTGACGGAATCGATCCGACGCTTCAATCGTTACTTCAAACAACCAAATGCGTACCGAACCTGGTTCGGTCGACCAGGTGGCGGTAAGCTCGAAGGATTCTTGAATGGATTGGGTGCGTCGTTTTACGAGAAGACGTTTGATCCAGTCATTCACTTGGATTTTTTCCCGTTTCCGACACACCACTACATGGGAGCAATCAAAGAACGCAGAGTGTTGGAAGATAGTCCGTTCGGTCAGACATTTTTGTTACGCCTGCTCGAACTGTTTTCGATAAAAGGAATCATCCTGCTCGGGAAGGAACACACGGAACGATTTGCGAAGCTTGAACCAGACATCGATTGGACGATCTATCGACCGACGGATTATCCGGACGCGATTTTTCAAGTCGGCGTCTCGTCACGATTTCAGGTACCCGTTGTCGGGCTCCACTTCAAACCAAGTGAGCAGTTCATCGGTCTCGGTAATCGAAAGGATGAAAACGGCGTCAGTCATGGCACCTACGGGTCAGCAGAGCACTTACGTCAAATTGGAGAGATTGTCTTTGAAAAAGTCGCGACATACAGTGAAAAAGGAGATTGACAGATTTTTTGAACTCCCTAATAATAGGAGATGAATTAGCACTCTATATGATTGAGTGCTAAAAAAGGGGAGGCAGAATGAGCATGGAAACGAAACAATTTAAGGCGGAATCAAAACGATTGCTAGAGATGATGATTCATTCCATCTATACGCATAAGGAGATTTTCCTGCGCGAATTGATCTCGAATGCAAGTGACGCCATGGATAAGATGTACTATAAAGCATTGACGGACGAGACGATTTCGTTTGAGAAGGAACACTACAAAATTACGATCGAACCAAATAAAGAAGCGCGTCAACTCATCATTCGTGATACAGGAATCGGGATGACGAAGGAAGAACTAGAAGAGAATCTCGGTACGATCGCGAAGAGTGGATCGCTTGCCTTCAAGGCAGAGAACGAGGCACAAGATGGTCATGATATCATTGGTCAATTCGGTGTCGGATTCTATTCTGCATTCATGGTCGCAGACGTCGTCACCGTCGTTACGAAACCATTCGGCAGTGCAGTCGCTTATAAATGGGAATCTCGTGGTGTCGAAGGTTATACGATCGAGGAGGTCGACAAAGAAACCGTCGGAACGGAGATTACGCTCCACATCAAGGCGAACGAGGAAGAAGAATCGTATGACGAATACCTCGAGACATATCGTTTGCGCAGTATCATCAAAAAATACTCGGACTTCATCCGTTATCCGATCGAGATGAAGGAACTCGAACGTCAGCCAATCGAAGGCAGTGATGAGACGGAAGAGGTCGAAGTCGTCAAGACGATCAACAGCATGGTGCCGATCTGGCGGAAGAACAAACGGGAATTGACAGACAAGGACTATACGAACTTCTACCAAGAGAAGCGGTATGGTTTTGACACACCGGCAAAACACATTCATATCAGTGTCGATGGTGCCGTTCGTTATCAATCGATCTTATTCATTCCGGAGCAGGCACCGTACGATTATTATTCGAAGGAATTTGAAAAAGGTCTCGAGCTTTATGCGAATGGTGTCTTGATCATGGAAAAATGCAGTGACTTGCTGCCGGACCATTTCAGTTTCGTCAAAGGAATGGTCGACTCGGAGGACTTATCGCTCAACATCTCGCGTGAACTTCTACAACACGATCGTCAATTGAAGCTGATCGCGAAAAACATCCAAAGTAAGATCAAGACACAACTTGAAGCCCTCTTGCGTGAAGATCGCGCGAAGTACGAAACGTTCTATCAAGCGTTCGGACGTCAGCTGAAGTTCGGTATGTACAATGATTACGGCATGCACAAGGAACAGGTGCAGGACCTCATCCTCTTCTACTCGGCGAAGGAGAAGAAGTTGATCACACTCGCGGAATACGTCGCAGCGATGCCAGAAGATCAAGCGCATATCTACTACGCCGCTGGTGAGAGTACGAATCGTTTAGATAAGTTACCACAATCCGAGCTCGTCCGTGATAAAGGATACGACATCTTGTACTTCACGGAAGAGATCGATGAGTTCGCGATCCAGATGCTCGTGACGTACAACGAGAAGACGTTCAAGTCGGTCACGAGTAGCGATCTAGGGATTGAAGCAGAAGAAGCGGAGACGACGGACGCACAAGCAGAGATGTTCCAAGCGATGCAGGAAGTGCTAAGTGGACAAGTCAAGGAAGTCAAAGCATCAACGCGTCTAAAATCGCATCCCGTCTGTTTTGCGACGGATGGCGCCGTCTCGATCGAGATGGAGAAAATCCTGAAGGCGATGCCGAATAACGAAGGGGTAGAAGCGGTCAAGATTCTTGAATTGAATCCGTCACACGCGGTATTCCACTCTCTTGAAACAGCGTATCAAAACGATCGTTCAAAATTCGAGCGCTATACCAAACTGATGTACCAACAAGCATTACTTGTCGAAGGGCTTCCACTCGAGGATCCAGTAGCGTTTGCGAATGATGTGTGTTTACTGATGGTGTGAAACGAATAGATATAAAAAAGGTATTGGATGCGCGCATCCAATGCCTTTTTTCGTAAAATGCTACATTAATCCGTCTGTAAATCCGAAGCGGTTTCTCCTTTTTTTGAGAGAACGTTCAAGACGACGATGAAGAGTACGAATGTGACAAGAGCTCCGATGAAACCGAAGACCGAAGACTCCGTGAAACCGATGACTAAATAACCGACTGCTGCAGTGACGGCACCGACTAGCGCATACGGTAACTGTGTCGTAACGTGGTCGATATGATGTGATCCAGCCCCTGTCGAACTGAGGATCGTCGTATCGGAAATCGGTGAACAATGGTCACCGAAGACAGATCCAGCAAGAACGGCAGCAAGCGTCGGTAACAAGAGTGAGGCATCGACAGCCATGACGAGATCCGCACCGATTGGCAACATGATCCCGAATGTGCCCCAACTTGTTCCTGTCGAGAATGCCATCAAGCCGGCAATCAAGAATAATAAGAACGGCAAGTACGAAGCAGAAATCGAGTTGCTGATGAAGCTTGCAAGATAGTCACCGGTTTTCATGTCACCGATGACAGCGATGATCGTCCAAGCGAATAACAGAATCACGACTGCTGGCCACATCGAACGCATACCAGCGACGATGCTTGCACGGTAATCGCGACCCGGAATTTTTCGTCCGATCAGCATCAGGAAAGCGACGATTAAACTAATGACGACACCTGCGACGAGTGAACGTGTGACGTCTGTCGATTCAAATGCTCCAATTAAAGTAAACGGACGGTTGTCGGCTGCAAGTGCCTGAGCACCTGTTCCGAGTAACGCACTGATTGTAGCAATGACGAGAACGACGATCGGAACGACGAGATCCCGGACTTTTCCGTTCGTATGTTCGTTGACCTCTTTTGCCATCCCCATCGGTGTTCCTTTTGAGGCATCAAAAAGTTCACCTTTCGCGGCACGGTGTTCATGTTGTTTCATCGGTCCGACAGAGACGCCAGAGTAAGCGATGTAAAGTGTTAACAGTAACGCGAAAATCGCATAGAAGTTCATTGGAACGATCATCATGAAGGCACTAAACGCTGAGTAATCCGTAATCGAGTGCGTCGTTAAGATACCGGCGATGATGGAGATGATAAATGCTCCCCAACTCGAAAGCGGACTGATGACACAAACAGGTGCAGCCGTTGAGTCAATCAAATAGGCAAGCTTTGCTCGTGAGACACCGCGGCGATCTGTTAACGGACGACTAACGTTTCCGACAGCGAGACTGTTGAAGTAATCATCGATGAAAATCAAGATACCGAGTCCGAAGGCGACTAAGCGTGCACCACGCGCCGTTTTGACGTGCGTAGCAGCCCATTCACCGAAGGCGCGAGCGCCACCTGATGTCTGAATCAATGTGGAAAGGACGCCAAGCAATAACAAGAAGACAAGTAATAAGACGTTCCACTCGTTCAAGGCACCGTCTGCCCAAAAGAGACTGAAGATGTTCTTGCCGAGATAGGTTACCGTATCGATCGGGTTAAAACGGTGGAGTAACAGGGCACCGACGAGAATGCCGACACCTAACGAAAGAACGACCTTTCGGGTAAAGATGGCTAATAAGATAGCTAGTAAAGCAGGTACAAGGGCAATGATGGAATCTGAATAGTTGACCATGAAAAATATCCTCCTCTTTAATAAATAGCTTAAAGATGAGACCCCGCGGCACAAAAAAAGCAAGGGCACCGGCAACAAAGCCGACACCCTCGCTGGATGCGTCTTTCTTAGCCGAATTGGAGCGCTCCATACAATTGTTATGTATGGCAATCGATCGGGTGTTTCCCGAATCGACCAACGACGGCATGCTCGACACATACTGTCATTTCGGCGATGTCACCTTTCCTGTAGTCGTCTTCGTTGTCATCCTCGGACTAAGTACTAATTGAAATCGCGCCTCTACCTCATCGATAGAATAGTCATATTCTGTTCTTATGGACACTTTATCATGTATTTCAGAAGCGATTCAACCATATATTCTGATAATTTAAGATAAAGTTGTTTATTCAGCAAAATGTTGAATGAGCTGTTTCATCAAATAGGCTTGGTTTTCCTCGAATTGTTTTTTTCGATGACCGTTCGCGCCAGATGGGTGGGGGAAGCCGGAAAGAAGCTGATGCTGTTCGATTCGTCCATCATGAATCAATCCGCGGACTTGCGTCTCGACGACCCGACCAAGCGGAATCAATAGCGCCGGTTCGCGTAATTGATTGATTTCAGCGACGAAGTGTTCTTCCGCATAGTGCCTCAATAAAGGGCTGCGATTGATCTTCGGTTGATGACCCGAGTAATTCTTTTCGCGATAAAAGACGGGTTGCTTTAACAGTGACGTCGGTTGCAATAATTTTTGATGTTGATGAAATAAGCTAGCCGTCGTCTCGATTCCGAGCAATGCTGGAAGTTCGAGTGTATCGAGCATCTGAACGAGGTTACGTCGCATCGTTCCAGCAAAGCTTGCTGTATATTTGACGAGGCGTGCCGTCTCTTCTAATGAAACACCATGATGGAGTGCGTCCGTCGCTTCTTCGAAAGCGATTCGCATCTGTTCAAAACCTGGTGTGATCCCGATGATGACGACTTTTGCTTCAGCATTGACATATTCTCCAATCGGAGAGTAATAGACGGTCAGTTCGTTCTCCTGTTGCAATAAAAAATCATCCGTCCATAATTCATCACGTCGTAACGTACGATCGTCAGGTAAGCTACGAATGGCTTGTTCAAATATAGTTAATGAATTCATGAAGGACCCTCTCTCTCTGTAATGGCACTATGATAACAAATAATACCATTTGTTACAATTCGACCCTTTCACTATTTGTATATAGGTATCTAAAAAAGGACTCGAGACGAGTCCTTTTCGTGCATCATGCGCGTTCTTTGACCGAAGCGACTTCATATGTCAGAATCTCGCTGCCGAGCATTGGCGATTCTCCTGCCTCACTACTCGCAGGTCGACTATGTGACGCTTTGAAATCGTCACTTTCCCGCCACGCTTGAAAACTCTTCATGTCTTCCCAGTACATGTTGACGTTCATTTCATCGTGTTCTTCGATATTTTGCGTCAATAAGACCTCGACGCGGATGAATCCGTCCATCGTATCGAGTCCACTTGGACGCGTAAAACGAGGAGCGAGAGCTGCAGCCATCCCTTTTTTGACTTTAATCCGGTTCGTAACGACGATCATCATAAAATCCCCTTTCAAAAAACGAGTAACGTACTTCTTCAGTATAGTACGATGAGGGTAAGAATGCCGGAAAGAAGGAACAAAAGACGATGAATGAACAGGAATACGATCAACGATTACGAATCGAGACCATTGAGATGCAACATCTATATGGTGTGTTTAGTCACTATAATCGATATGAACCGACACCTTATGCGGCACTAGACGAATTATGCGAAACCTATCCGTTCCAAAAACAGGACACTGTCATTGATTTCGGGTGTGGGAAAGGGCGTTTGAACTTTTACTTACACGACCGATTCGATTGTTCCGTCATCGGAATCGAGATGAATGGACAATTTTACGAAGATGCGCTTCGGAACATGGCGAATTACGAAAGTAGACGAAAGCGACGTTCGGGAAGTTTACGATTTGAACAGGCGTATGCTGAGCAGTACGTCATTCCGGATGAGGCGAATAAGTTTTATTTCTTCAATCCATTCTCTTCCCAAATTTTCATGAAAGTGATTGATCAGATTTTAAGTTCGGTCGAGCGTTCCTCGCGTTCGGTAGATCTCATCTTGTATTACCCGACCGATGAATACCGGGAATATTTAGAGCGACATACCGTATTCGAGCAAGTCGATGAGATTCGATTACGAGACCTCTATGAAAAAAATCATGACGAGCGGTTCGTCATCTATCGCCTTGATCCGAACAAACTGCTTCAAAACGGGTATGAATACAGTGATGAGAAAAATAGGGGATGAGGAGGTCGGATGATGATCCGTTTGGAGCATGTCACGAAAGAGTTTGCACCGGGGCGTGGGATATTTGATGTCAGTTTTACAGTTGATCCGGGTACGATATTCGGTTTCATCGGACCAAACGGATCTGGAAAATCAACGACACTCCGACATTTGATGGGACTACTGGCTGCGGACGATGGAAAGGCGACGATCGGTGGTTTTGATTGCTGGAAGCAAAGTAAAGAAGTGAAGCAATTGGTCGGTTATTTGCCGGGAGAAATTAGTTTGCCTGGAGACATGACGGGGGCAGACATGCTGGATTTGATGCAACGACTACACCGTAGCGATCCGGCACGGCGACAACTGTTGTTGAAACGCTTTCCCTTTGAGACGAAGACAAAAATCCGTAAGATGTCAAAAGGGATGAAACAAAAACTGGCACTTGTCGGTTGCTTTATGAAGGACGCACCCGTCTATCTCCTTGATGAGCCGACCAGTGGACTGGATCCTTTGATGCAGGAGCGTTTTTTAGAGTGGATCGAACAGGAGAAGCATGCTGGAAAAGCGATTCTGATGAGTTCACACCACTTTCCGGAGATGGAAAAATCGTGCGATCGAGCGGCTTTAATCAAAGCAGGGCGCATCATCGTCGAATCGGATATTCATGAGTTGGTTCGATCGAGTCGAAAGACATACACGATCGTCTTCCGAACGGAGGTGGAGGCGGCACAGTTCGCGATGCAAGTCGGTGTTGAATCGAAGCGGCTGGAAGTCAGTTTTCAAACGGACGAGACACTGAGCTTAAATCAGGCGATCGCTTATTTGACCCAGTATGATGTACGGCTGATTCGTCCGTCAGCAGATGATTTAGAACAGGTCTTCTTGCATTATTATGGAGAGGAGGAATCGTCGTGATAGTGCTGATCCGCTCTTTATTCAAGCAGGTCAGAAAGCCTGTGCTTGCTTACGCGATTGGAACGAGTCTCTACTTATTGATGCTTGCGTTGCTTTATCCATCGATGATGAAGACCGGTTTGCTAGAAGCGAAGCTAGAAGCGTTACCTCCGGAGGTCTTAAAAGCATTTCAATACGATAAGGTGACAGGATTCGATAATGTACTGGATCTGCTCGGTGGGAACTATTATGGACTGATTTTTCAAGTCATTGCGAGTCTATTCCTGCTCTCATTAGCAGCGCGCCTCGTTGCGCGACCGATCGACAACGGAGAGCTGATCGTCTATCTCGCAGCCCCGATCACACGGAATGCGTATACGTTTGCTGTCGCGATCGTCATGGGTATCGCAAGTATGGTTCTCGTAGGACTGAATGGACTTGTCTTGATGGTGGCTGACTGGTGGGTGACAGATATTTCAATCAATGACGTCATCTTATGGCGGATTCAACTCAATGCGCTATTGTTACTCTTGGCGATCGGTGCCTTTACGTTATTCGTTGCGACGTTATTTGATGAAGAACGTCGTGCTTTTTCGCTTGCTGGTAGTGTACTGGTTCTATCGATCGTCTTGACGATTCTATCGGAACTAAGTGACAAGACTGAGTGGCTCCGTTATCTATCCGTCTTCTCCTTATTCAACACGACGCAACTATTAGAAGGAACCGATCATTTTCTTCTTCACTCCATTCTTTTACTCATCCTCTGTCTCGTGTTCTTGACCGGGGCATTTGTTCAATTCGGGCGTCGGAGTCTGTCGATTTGATCGAAAGTGGCGCAAAAACTTTACAGAAAGTGAACATTTAGGATTTGAACGTTGCGTCACGCGCTGATTTTTACTAAGATAAAGGAATGTTGTAGTTCTGGAAAAAGAAATGAGGTCTTTCGAAATGAATAAACCATCCATTTATGGATTAACGCTTGAGCAGATGACAGAATGGTTATCGAATCAAGGGCACAAACCATTCCGTGCCAAACAAGTATGGGACTGGCTCTACCGTAAACGTGTCACGACTTTCGCGGAAATGACGAATGTCAACAAGGATTGCCTTGAGTTGTTAGATCAGAGTTTTACGATTGACTCGATGACAGAAGCGGTCAAGCAAGAATCAGCAGACGGAACAATCAAGTTCCTTTTCAAATTATATGATGGCAACTTGATTGAAACGGTTCTGATGCGTCATAAGTACGGTCTTTCTGTCTGTGTTACGACGCAGGTTGGCTGTAACATCGGCTGTAGCTTCTGTGCAAGTGGTCTCATCAAGAAGAGCCGTGACTTGTCAGCAGGCGAAATCGTCGAGCAGATCATGAACGTCCAGCATCACCTCGATGCCGTCGGTAACGAAGAACGTGTCAGCCACGTCGTCGTCATGGGTATCGGTGAACCGTTCGATAACTTCGACAACATGGTCGACTTCTTGAACGTCATCAAGGACCACAATGGTCTTGCGATCGGCGCGCGTCACATCACGGTTTCAACAAGTGGTTTGGCAGACAAGATCTACAAGTTTGCTGACTTGAAACTCCAAGTCAACTTAGCGATCTCACTTCACGCACCAAACAATGAATTGCGTACGCAAATCATGAAAATCAACCGGGCGATCCCGCTTGAGAAATTGATGCCAGCGATCGATTATTACGTTCAAACGACGAACCGTAAAATCACGATCGAGTACATCTTGCTTCGTGGCGTCAACGACCAAAAAGAACATGCAGTCGAACTTGCGAAATTATTTGAAGACAAACGTCACCTGACGTATGTCAACTTGATTCCGTACAACCCGGTCGATGAGCACGGTCAATATCAGCGCAGTACGTCTGAAGACATCACGACGTTCTACGATACGTTGAAAAAGAACGGCTTGAACTGTGGTGTTCGTCTTGAGCACGGAACAGACATCGATGCTGCGTGTGGTCAATTACGTAGTAAGCAAATCAAAAAAGATAAAGTAGCATCCAAATAATTCGTTGGGCTTCTCATCGTTTCGGTGGGAAGCTTTTTTTACGATAAGAAATGAGGACATCCGATGACACGTACACAATTTAATGATTTTAACTTAAGCACACCGATTCTCGATTCGATCGAGCAACTCGGCTACACGACACCAACCGAAGTCCAACAATCGGTCATCCCCGTCGTATTATCCGGAAAAGACGTCATCGTCAAATCACGGACAGGGAGCGGGAAGACGGCATCGTTTGCGATTCCACTCTGTGAACTCGTCGAGTGGGAAGAAAATAAACCACAAGTTTTAGTCTTGACGCCAACACGTGAGCTGGCCTTGCAGGTCAAAGAAGACATCATGAACATCGGTCGTTATAAGCGGATCAAAGCGACTGCCGTCTTCGGCAAGCAACCGTTCCGCGGGCAAGTCACGGAGCTCAAGCAAAAGACACACGTCGTCGTCGGTACACCGGGTCGCGTACGCGATCATATCGAGCGGGGCACGTTATCGCTTGAGAAAGTCCGTTACGTCGTCTTAGATGAAGCGGATGAAATGCTGAATATGGGCTTCTTAGATCAAGTCGATGCCATCTTGTCCGAGTTACCAAAAGAGCGGATGACACTGTTGTTCTCTGCGACCTTCCCTGAAGATATCGCACAGCTAAGTGACCGTTACATGGACGCGCCGAAACGAATCGAAGCAGGCGAGACGGTCGTCTCGACGATCACACATAGTTATATTCCGGTAACGGATAAGACGAAATTCGCGATTTTGAAAGATGTTCTCGTCGCTGAAAACCCGGATCGTTGCATGATTTTCTGTCGGACGAAAGAACACGTCGATTTCGTCGCGAATGGTCTCCGCGCCCATGACTACCCGGTTGAAGCGATTCACGGTGGAATGGAACAAGACGATCGACTCGATGCGATGAAAGCCTTCCGTGCCGGGAAGTTCCGGATTCTCGTTGCAACAGATGTCGCGGCACGCGGCATCGATATCGAGAACATCACGCATGTCATCCAGTATGATCTCCCTGTCGAACGGGAAAGCTACGTTCACCGGACTGGTCGGACGGGTCGTGCAGGAGCAGCAGGACAAGCAATCAGCCTCGTCACGCCGGCAGACGAACGTCGCCTGAAGGAAATCGAGCAGTATCACGGGAAACTGACACGTCGCCAAGCACCGACGGAAAAGGACTTGATGCGAACAGCGGATGCATTCGAGGAGAAGATGGCGACGGAAGATACGCGTTCTTCGAAAACGGAGCAGCTTGATGCGGACATCATGAAATTGTTCTTTAACGGCGGGAAAAAGAAAAAACTCCGTGCCGTCGACTTCGTTGGAACGATCGCGAAGATTGAAGGCGTCACAGCAGACGACATCGGCATCATCTCGATTCAGGATACGTTGACGTATGTCGATATCCTCAACGGGAAAGGTCCGCTTGTCCTCCGGGCGATGAAGACGACGAAGGTCAAAGGGAAACAATTGAAAGTGTACGAAGCATTCAAGAAATAAGACAAGCCGGTCGTTCTCCGCTTAGGCGAAGAGGGACCGGCTGTTTTGTGTCAAGGCATGTCCGAGATGAATTCCGCTTGCGGCTGCTTGGGCAAGCGAGTGCGTTGCACCGGAACAATCCCCGATTGCATAGACACGGGGACATGTCGTCTCAAACGTTTCTGAAGTCTCAAGCATAGGTGCGTAAAACTTACCATCTAATCCGTAAAGTAACGTATCTTCCGGAAGTTCCGTCTCAAGGAGTCGCTCAAGACGCTCCAAAAAACCGTCTAAGACGAGCAGGTCTTCCGCAGGCACTTCCACGTGTAAATCTCCAGGGGAAGCAACTAGCGAAGGGATGATTCCGTTATGAAGCAATTGATCCGTTGTCGTCGCTTGCGATTTTCGAAAATCACCGAGTCGTTGAACGAGAATGCGATCCTGTCCTTGATTGATTCCTCCGATAATGCACGTGGCATACGCATTCGCTTTCGCTAGTGTCGAAAAATAACGCGGGAGAAATAGTGTAAAGTTCAGATTTGTCGAACCGTCTGCCGACTCGTGGACATTTTGACCATCCGGCATGACGAGTCCTTCTTGATATTTGCGGATGATCCGTCCGCGCGGATTCATGCAATAGGTGACGGCTTGACCGTAAGGCGAGTCGTAACCGAGCTTCGTCTCGAACGTCTCCTGTAACAATGTCCGAAATAGTACTTCATCTGTCTCAATCCGCACCCCGAGATCAAGTCGAGTCCGCTGTGGGGTGACACCAAGCGTCGCTAATTGGTGCAACGTAAAGTCCGCACCAGAACGACCCGTCGCGAACACGATTCGTTGACTGACGAAAATCTCGTCCGCTGTTTTGATCGCAAACGGCTCCGATTTCGTAATTTGCTCGATCGTCGTTTCGAACCGGACATCGAGACGTGGTAATAAGGCGTCTTCAAACGCTGTGAAGACGGCAGCGGTTCGTGCCGTGCCTAAATGACGGACGGTCGTCTCGACCGTGTGCAGACCAGCGCGACGGGCACGAGACGCTACAGTAGGGGAATGCGTCGAGTATGTCTCGACTGTACCTCCACCATATGTACATAAGAGATCATCGACTTCTTGGAACAGTCGTCGTGTTGTCTCTTCACCGATTTTTGAGACGAGTTCGCCGCCGAATCCCGTCGCATAATTGAACTTTCCTTCTGATTTGCCAAGCCCTGCGAATCCAAGATACGCATCTTCTGTCGTTCGTTCACGGATTGGTTTTCCGGCGTCAATCAATAAGACGCGTTGCCCATCTTCAACAAGCTGATGGGCGAGGAAAATTCCTGCCACACCGGCTCCGATAATCGTCACATCATACATCACTGACAGCTCCTTTTCTTTGAGTATACAAAAAAGCCGGATTCCTATGAAAGGAATCCGGACTAGGTGATATCGCTTATTTCCACTCTGCGATGTCAGCGATTGGTAGACGAACCGATGGGTATCCTGCGTCCACTGCTTTACCGATTGAAAGCAACATGACTGGGAGATAACGCTCTTTTTCAAGACCGAATGCTTCTGCGATTTGGTCTTTCTCGTAACCACCGATTGGGTTTGTATCGTAACCGTGTGCACGAGCAACGAGCATCAATTGCATCGAAACGAGACCTGAGTCGATCAAGATGCTATCACGTAATGTTTCAACGTCTTCTGGACGGTAGAAACCTTTGATAGCTGGTACTTGGCGATCACGTACTTCTTGTGGCATAAGCCCTTTTTCAACAGCCATGTCGTAGATTGTCTCGATGCTGTCGACCGCGTTCATGTCACCGAAGACGGCGATGACAGCAGAAGATGTCTCGACTTGAACTTGGTTGAATTTCGCGAGTGGTGCGAGTTTCGCTTTACCTTCTTCGCTATCGATGACGAGGAAACGCCATGGTTGCATGTTAACTGAAGATGGAGCAAGTGTTGCTTCTTCAAGGATTTGTGTCATTTCTTCTTTTGAAATTTTTACGTTTGTGTCGTAGTTGCGAATCGAGCGACGTCCTTTGACGATTTCCATGAAGTCCGTTGTTGTTTGAGTAGTCATAATTATTCAATCTCCCTTGTGTGTTTTCTCTTTTTTATAGTGTGAAAAACTTATTTCCAGTCTGCGATATCGTTGATTGGTAGGCGAACCGATGGATATCCAGCGTCGACTGCTTTACCGATCGATAGCAACATGACCGGTACATAGCGCTCTTTTTCAAGACCGAATGCTTCCGCGATTTGATCTTTCTCGTAACCACCGATTGGGTTTGTATCATAACCGTGTGCACGAGCGACTAGCATCAATTGCATCGAGACGAGACCCGAGTCGATCAAGATGCTGTCTTTCAAATCGTTCGCCGATACACTGCTGTACATCCCTTGGATCGCTGGTACTTGGCGATCGCGTACTTCTTGTGGCATGAGTCCTTTTGCAACAGCTGTATCGTAGATGTTCTCGAGTTGATCAACAGCGTTCATGTCGCCGAAGACGGCGATGACAGCAGAAGATGTCTCGACTTGAACTTGGTTGAATTTCGCGAGTGGTGCAAGTGTTGCTTTACCTTCTTCGCTATCGATGACGAGGAAACGCCATGGTTGCATGTTGACGGAAGAAGGTGCGAGTGTTGCTTCTTCAAGGATTTGTGTCATTTCTTCTTTTGAGATCTTCACGTCTGTATCGTAGTTACGAATCGAACGGCGTCCTTTGACGATTTCCATGAAGTCTGTTTGAGTTTGCGTTGCCATATTAAATCGACTCCTCTTTTAATTTAGGTAATGTGTCGGCGTTCGCTTCGATGCGTTGAATCATCTCAGCTAACGTCCGTTGTTCTTCAGCGGAGAATCCTTCGAGTAAGTTCTCGAGGAACTCATCTTTTTGTTCGCGTAATCGTGCGATGCGCGTCGCCCCTTGTTCCGTTAAGGAAACAAGAATCACCCGATTGTCAGCGGCTGAACGCTCACGAGCAATCATCCCGGTCGATTCTAGGTGTTTGAGGTGACGGGTCACCGCCGCGTGATCGACATTGACGCGTTTTTGCAATTCTTTTTGACTGATCGTTTGATCGACTTGTAGTTGAGCAAGTAGATCCATTCGCGTCTGACTGAAACCATCCGTACAGAGATCGAATTTTTGAGCAATCGTCTTATTGACGGAGACGAGTGCATAGATCAAACGTCCTTTTTCGTTGCAGGAAATACTCAATCCATCACATCCTTCCCTTCGTTCGAAGAAACCTTTGACGTATCAAAGATTGATATGTAAACGAATATAACGTGTTTATTTTGGTGACGCAACTTATCTGCTTCTGACATAAAAAAAGATATCATTCACGCAGAATGATATCGAGTCAGGCGACTTAACTAATTTGGCGTTCAGACGCTGAAAGTCCTTTTGCATCAATCGCTGCAATGATCCGGCGGAAATAGAACAACCAAAATTGCAGGAACGGTCCGATTAAGAAAATCGAGAGGATCGTACCGAAGAAAACAGGTCCCCCAAGCAACCAGCCAATGCCGCATGCCGTAACTTCCATGATCGTCCGCATCAGACGAATCGACGTTCCAAAGCGCTCTGCAAGTGTCAATGTCAACCCATCGCGTGGACCGGCCCCGTATCCGACAGCGACATACAGACCAGCGCCCATTCCAATGATAAAGATGCCGAAAATCAGCCAGAGTGTATTCAACCAGATCGATTCAAAAGACGGTAAGAGATGAGAACCAAGAACAAGATTCATGAAGACACCGACGAAAATCGCGTTGACGAGCGTTCCGATTTGCGGTGTGACACGGTCTAACGCGTATTTAACGAACACGAGTAAGAGACCAACAAGCAAGATGATCGTTCCGACGGATAGTGGTGTCTTCTTTTGAAGACCGAGATGCAACACGTCCCACGTCGAGACACCGAGTTCAGCCGTGATCATCATCGATGAGCCAAGAGCGAGTAAAAATAAACCGAGTAGGAAGAGTCCCCACTTTAACGTAGCGCGTAACAACCAGGAAGCGCGATGACGCGTCATGTCTGGCACCTCATTTCTTAAAAATAATTGATTCGTTAACTGTATCATGAGGAAAGTGGAAGAAGAAAGACGAAATTTTCCGTTTTTTCCATCTTAAGAAGGAGGGGAAGGTCAAAAGAGAAACGTATACTGAAGAAAAAGGAGGGATAGAATGAAAGCGATCCGGCACCTGATTCGTTTTACATATATAGAAGCCGTCTGTTGCGTCTTTCCCGTGATGATTTTCGCAGCGCTTGCTCTTTCACGTTATCTTCCTACTGAACCGGTTGCTCGATACGATCTCCTGTTGCTCTGGTGTATTCTCGTCCAAATCGTCTTACTCGTCACGCGTTATGAAACGATGGAAGAATTCAAACTGATCTTATTGTTTCACGTCATCGGTCTAGCACTTGAACTGTTCAAGGTGAACGTCGGGTCTTGGAGTTATCCGGAAGACGCTTTGACGAAAGTGGCTGGTGTTCCCTTATATGCAGGATTCATGTATGCAAGCGTCGCGAGCTATGTCTGCCAGGCGTTTCGGCGATTTCAATTACGATTCATAGCATTTCCTCCCCCGTGGCTTGCGATTAGCGTCGGCAGTCTCGTCTATCTCAACTTCTTCACCCACCACTGGATCTTCGATGCACGCTGGCTATTGATGGTCCTCGTCGTCCTTGTCTTCTATAAGTCTTGGGTTCATTTTACGATCGAGCAGACGATCTACCGGATGCCGCTCGTCCTGTCCTTTTTACTGATCGCGTTTTTTATTTGGATTGCAGAGAATATCGTGACGTTCTTTAAAGGCTGGGTCTATCCGCATCAAGAAGGAGGCTGGGCAGTCGTTGATCTTGGAAAATTGTCTTCTTGGTTCCTGCTTGTGATCATCACGGTTTTAATTGTCATCGTTGCAAAATATAAGCGTCAGGATCCGGCTGTGGAAATTCAGCAACGTACCTAAATAAAAAAACAACCCGGTTATTTTTTTGAACTACTTCCACGTTTTTTCGTTGCTATAGTGAAAAAAACGCAAAGGAAGTGGTTACGGATGATGCAACAGGTGTTGGAACGAGCAACTGAATTGGTACAGATGAAATTAGCAGTCGTGGAGCGGTATGAAGATTGGAAACTCTGGCTCGACGAAGTGAACGGAATCGACGAATGGGTCAAGATGTCAGCGTATTATGCACCGCGCGATGTTCAAGAAACACTAGTCATCGACGAAGTGAAACGAGAGAAGCAGACCGTCGTAATGCCACCACAAGTACCGATCGAGCCAGTACGCAAGCAACGTTATGCCTATACGTTTCAGCGGGGATTAAAAGGCGGTACTTTACTAGAGTGGTCCGGCAGTCATATTTCAGAACGAGACGTCCGCGATTGGAATCTCGAGCACGGCATGGAAGTTCGGGTCCGTGTCGATCATCAGGATGATCAAAAAACGATGTGCCGTGTTGAAGCCGTCGTCTCGACGGAGCGAATGAGAGAAAATCCGGAACGTGTCGTGTTTGAACAAGCCATCGTCAAGGCACATGGAATCATTGAGGAAACGGTGAATGGTCCACTGCAAGATGAGTCGGACAGACCGTTTTATTATGTCGTACCAGTAGAAGACATGCGCTATTTCCGACTAGAAGCAGGACAACTCGTCGATCTCGCCATGTGGCGCGGACGGAAAGATACACTAACGATTGCTTGGAAACATCCGTTCACGTATGAAGAGCCGATCGTCAACACATCATCAAACCGTCCATCTGAGGTCAAGCAACCGGTAGTGAAGACGCCTGTGACAACGAAAAAGTCAAATCGGTATGCACGAAAAATGAAACGACAAACGGTTCCGAAGGCTAAAAAAGTGCAGCAGCGCATTCGTGTTCAAAAAGAGCGAAAGATCGAACCAATCGTGACGACAGCTGTACCTGGACAATTGATGGATTTCGTCGATAAGACACCGCTTGATTTCACGCGCTTCACAGGTATGCGCCTCGTCATCGTTGGAAACGAACAACAAACGGCTGTTTATCGTGAGTTCTTTGCGCCAACAGGAATCGAATTGATTCATCTCGCAGGAGACGCACAGTCTGCGAAAAAGATTGCTTGTCTCTCCAAAAAGACGGATGCCATCGTCGTCGTGACGAGCCGTGTCTCTCATGCGGCGAGTGCACATGTCATTGCACAGGCGAAAAAACATGGTATTCCGTTCGCGATGGAACGCCTCGACGGTCGACGATCGCTATATACAGCGTGTGAACGACAACTTGAGCGTGCTTGGCTCAACCAGCAACGAGACGGGAAATTATTGAAAAAAGAGTGAAACATTAGAAGAATTCGACCGTAAAGTAAGGTGAGAACTTATTTTTCAAGGAGGACCTTACTCATGTCATCTCAATTAAAAAAAGCAGCGAAGGAGTCGCTCAGCGGTCGTTGGGGATTTGCAGTCCTAGCATTCCTGCTGTTTAGTATCATTCAGGGTGTTCCTAACTTATTTGGATCGGATATCGATGAGCCGTCAAATAGCATGGATCTCGTCGTAATGTTAGTATCGATTTTACTGATTCCATTAGGAGTCGGTTGGACATGGATTGCCATGTCGATTGCTCGTGGAGAAGAAGCGAAAGTGACAGGTCTATTTGAGCCATACGGGATGTTCCTGAAAGTGGTCGGGCTCGCAATCGTTCAATTCATTTTCATCGCACTTTGGACGTTGCTCTTGATCATTCCAGGGATCATCAAATCGTTCTCTTACTTGTTGACGTTCTACATCCTTCGGGATGAACCGTCGATTGGTATCCTCGAGGCAATCACACGCTCGCGTCAACTCATGGACGGTCATAAGATGGAAGCATTCTTACTCTTCCTATCATTCATTGGTTGGGCATTACTCGTGATCGTTACTCTTGGTCTTGCTATCCTGTGGGTCGGACCATACTTCAGCGTCACACTAGCCAAGTTCTATGATCGTGTTCGTGGTGAACAAGCACCAGAGCAGACATCAGATTTCGTCGCACCATATTAATACCGGATCCCGACACTACGTCGGGATTTTTTTTATGCTCGAAATAATTCCGATTGGAAAAGACGGTTTAATGGTTGCTTTAGTTCAGTGAATTTTGTACGATGAATGCAACACATCTTATCTAGAGAAGTCGAGGGACTGGCCCGAAGACACTTCAGCAACCCCGCTGTGGCGGAAGGTGCTACTTCCAGGAAGGGATACCTTCTGAAGATAAGAGCGGACAGGACAAGATACCGTCGCTCTTTTCGAACTTCGAAAAGAGCGTTTTTTTTATGATAAGGGGGACGATGGAGTGGAGTATGGTTTTTGGTTACCGATTTTTGGGGGATGGTTACGTAACGTCGAGGATGAACAGATGCCACCGACATTCGATTATGCAAAACAAGTCGCACAAACAGCAGAACGGATCGGCTTCTCGACGACGTTGATCGCGGAATTGAACTTGAACGACATCAAAGGCATCAAGGAACCGAGTCTTGAGGCATGGACGACGGCAGCTGCGATTGCTGCAACGACAGAACGCTTAGAAATCATGACAGCGGTTCGTCCTGGGTTCCATAATCCAGCGACGACGGCGAAGATGGCGGCAAACATCGATCAGTTGAGTGGTGGACGCTTTACGCTCAACGTCGTTTCGGCGTGGTGGGCAGAGGAAGCCAAACAATACAACGGTATCTTCACAGCACACGATGAACGCTATGCTCGGACGGAAGAATTCGTCACGGTCATGAAAGGATTATGGGCAGATGCGTCACCGTATAGCTTCTCCGGTAATCACTACACGATCGAGCAGGCGGAACTTCATCCGAAGCCCGTCCAGCGTCCAGGCATCAAGCTCTACGCTGGTGGAGAGAGTGAAGCTGGAAAGCGGACAATCGTCGAACACTGTGACGCTTATGTCATGCACGGGGGCACGGTCGAAGAAGTAGCCCATAAAATCAACGATATGAAAGTACGCCGGGAATCGACGGGACACGCACCGCTCGAGAGTTTCGGTCTTGCTGCCTACATCATTTGTCGGGATACGGAAGAAGAAGCGCTTCTTGAGTGGCAACGCATTACGGACGTCAAGGAAGACAGCGCCGGTTATGCCGGTTATCAGGATTTCATCAGTAAATCGCAACTGGAGCAACAGGTCGAGCGAAACGATTATTCCGTCTCGAACCGTGGTCTAAGACCGAACTTGATCGGAACACCAGAACAAATTGCGGAACGCATTCTAGCGTTCGAAGCCGTCGGTGTCACGTTACTCTTGTTACAATTCTCACCACAACTCGAAGAAATGGAACGCTTTGCTCGTGACGTAATGCCACTGGTCGAAGCGAAACGAAAGGTAGGTCAACAATCATGACAAAAATTCATATTCTCCACGAAAACCAAGAATGGACGGACCATCTCATCAAACGTCTCGAAGAACTTGAGTTACCGTATGAAGAGTGGCATCTAAATGAAGGAATCGTTCCACTCGATGAACTACCGCCAGAAGGCGTCTTTTACAGCCGGATGAGTGCCTCTTCGCATACACGCGGGCACCGTTACGCGCCGGAGTTGACGGAAGGGGTCCTTGCTTGGTTAGAAGAACACGACCGGACCGTCTTCAACGGAACGCGTGCGCTCCGCCTTGAAGTCAGCAAAGTCAATCAGTATACAGCACTACGTAAAGCAGGCATCCGTGTACCAAAGACGACGGCTGCAGTCGGACGTGATCAAATCGTGCAAGCGGCAAAAGAGATCGGCGTTTCGTCATTCATCACGAAACACAACCGTGCCGGGAAAGGTCTCGGCGTCCAGTTATTCCACTCAATTGAAGCACTTGAAGCCTACCTCGATGGTCCGACATTTGACGAACCAGTCGATGGCATCACGTTGATTCAAGAGTACATCCAAGCACCAGAACCGTATATCACGCGCTGTGAGTTCGTGGGTGGAAAATTCGTCTACGCGGTCCAAGTCGATACGTCGGAAGGATTCGAACTTTGCCCAGCGGATGCGTGTGTGATTGACGACCTGTTTTGCCCAGTTGGTGAAGAAGCACCGCAAACGCCGATGAAGTTCCAAATTGTTGAAGGCTTCGATGATCCGATCATCCAAAAGTATGAAGCCTTCCTCCAAGCGAACCAGATTGCGGTCGCAGGCATCGAGTTCATCAAGGATGCGTCAGGTACGATCTATACGTATGACGTCAATACGAATACGAACTATAATTCGGATGCTGAGGCAGCTGCAGGACGCTACGGTATGCTCGAACTGGCCAAGTTCCTCGGTGCAGCCCTTGAAACAAGCACAGTAAAATAAGAATCTGCTCCCGCCCTGTCACCGGACGTTACAAGACCGGATGACAGGGTATTTCTATAGAAAAGGGGGCGGATCTATGATTACGTGGAGAGAAGAACGACAGCTCGATATTCCGATTGAGGAAGCATGGCACTTGTTTGATCACACGCGATTGCAGCGTTTGATTCCAAACGTCGTCCAGCACGAGGTAATCGAACGAAAACCGGGTGTGGTCGGTTCGACGTATCGTCAAACGTACATGCAGGGTAACCGACTTGAAACCTATATCGTGACCGATTTGGCTTATACGAACGAACCCGACTTCAAACAAAATACGATCGGATTTACGTTGGCTAAAATATTCAAGATCGAGATGACCTTTACACTCAAACCACTCGGACCTGATCGATGTCTGTTGATTTATACAGGGAAGAACGAAGGAGCCAATTTTGTTGGAAAGAGTCTGTTGTCGCTTGGAGGCGAGCGAGAGAATGAGAAAATCGTTCATGGGCTGTTGCAACGTGTCGAAGAAGAAGCGGCGAAACAAAAGAAGAACAACGCATGAAAAAACGGATTCCCGTGCCTGGGAATCCGTTTTAGCATCTTATCGATTCGTATATGATTTTTGACCGCTCGTTAAGCCGGATAGATGACCAATACGCATACCGATTCCATCTTTCATCGACTGTTCACGTACTTTTGGATCAACTAAAAGATCAGTTACCGACTGCTAATTTTAAATATAAGTATTGTGATTAAACTTTCGTTTCATCAAATGATTATATCGTTACGATAGTAGGCGCAAACGGGAAATCTGAGGATCATTTTGCATCTCATTCAGTGGTCGAAATCGAACAGCTCGTAATTCTTGTTGATCAAGTGGTAGTTCAGGATCAATCCCGAGTTGAAGTACAGAACTATTCGTGACACGTCGGACGAGAAAACACGTCTCCGTTCCTTGATCGATCGAAATCTCGTAGAGTTGTCGTTCGACCGTGACGTGAAGATGTGTCTCTTCTAATACTTCACGTACGATAGCTTCTTCTTTTGTTTCATTGCTCTCGACACCTCCGCCCGGTAACGTCCAAAATGTCCGGGAAGGCGTGTGTAACTCGACCATTAGGATCTGTTGCTCTTCAATCAACGCCGCGCATACGCGATGCCGCATATCGCATTCCTCCTTTAATGTGTTCAAAAAAAGAGACCGAAACGACAGTTCCGGTCTCTTTTAAAATCATTGCGCGTATAACGCTGTTAGTTGCTGTTGGATCGTATCATTGTTCAAGTACTCATCGTATGTCGTTTCTTTATCGACGATACCGTTTGGCGTCAACTCGATGATCCGGTTCGCGATTGTTTCGACGAACTGATGGTCATGCGAGCTGAAGAGCATTGCGCCTTTATAAGCGATCAAGCCATCGTTGAGTGCCGTAATTGATTCGAGATCCAAGTGGTTCGTTGGATCGTCGAGTACGAGGACGTTAGCACCGCTGAGCATTGCTTTTGAAAGCATACAACGGACTTTTTCGCCCCCAGATAAGACAGAAGCTTTCTTCATGACTTCTTCTCCTGAGAAGAGCATCCGACCGAGGAATCCACGGAGGAACGTATCGCTCTCATCTGCCGGCGAATACTGACGGAGCCAATCGAGAATCGTTTTATCCGAGCCTTCAAAGAATTCCGAGTTGTCTTTTGGCAAGTACGACTGCGAAGTCGTAACGCCCCATTTGAACGTACCGCTGTCCGGTTCCATCTCACCCATAAGGATTTTGAACAGTGTTGTGATTGCGATATCACTCTGGCTGATGAACGCGACCTTATCCGTTTTGTTCAATGAGAAACGAACGTTATCAAGGACTTTGACACCATCGATCGTCTTCGAGATACCGTCGACCATCAAGAGATCATTTCCGATTTCACGTTCCGGTGTGAAACCGACGAACGGATAACGGCGTGACGACGGACGAATGTCATCGAGTGTGATTTTATCAAGCAATTTCTTCCGTGACGTCGCTTGTTTCGCTTTCGAAGCGTTTGAGCTGAAACGCGCGATGAAGGCTTGAAGTTCTTTGATCTTCTCTTCTTTTTTCTTGTTTTGGTCACTTGCCATACGTGAAGCAAGCTGACTTGATTCATACCAGAAATCGTAGTTTCCGATATATAGTTGAATCTTACCGTAATCTAGATCCGCCATGTGCGTACAGACGTTGTTCAAGAAGTGACGGTCGTGGGAAATGACGATGACCGTATTCTCAAATCCGATTAGGAATTCCTCGAGCCATTTGACGGCTTTCAAATCAAGTCCGTTCGTCGGCTCATCGAGTAAGAGAATGTCTGGTTTACCGAACAACGCTTGGGCAAGCAAGACTTTGACCTTTTCCGATCCTGTCAGCTCAGCCATCGTTTTCGAATGAAGGTCTTCTTTAATGCCAAGTCCTTGAAGAAGCATTGCTGCTTCCGACTCCGCTTCCCAACCGTTCATTTCAGCGAATTCACCTTCGAGTTCAGCAGCACGCATGCCGTCCTCGTCTGAGAAGTCTTCTTTCATATAGATCGCATCTTTTTCTTTCATGACTTCGTAGAGACGTTTGTGTCCCATCATAACCGTTTCGATGACTTGGAATTCTTCGTATTCGTAATGGTTCTGACGGAGAACGCCTAACCGTTCGCCTGGTGTGATGATGACATCGCCTTGTTGTGCTTCGATATCACCAGCGAGAATTTTCAGGAATGTCGATTTACCGGCACCATTCGCGCCGATTAGACCATAACAGTTACCTGGTGTGAATTTGATGTTGACGTCTTCGAATAATTTTCGGTCTGCAAAGCGAAGACCGACGTTTTGTACTGTAATCATATAGAGATGAACCCTCGTTTCTAGTAAGTGATGTGCTCATTCGAGTGTACCACAAATCGTGATCTGTCGTAGAGCAGGCAAAGTTCCCTCCATATTAGGACAGAAATTAAAAATAAGCAACCAGACATTTTAAAAAATGAAACATTTTCCAGATGAATGCGTAGAACAAGATAAGGAATTCGTTAGAGGAGGGGTTAGATGGCCATCTTTTTCACATTATTGTTTTTCGCCCTCATCGTTTTGCTTGGCATGGAACTCTACCGCTATATCCAAGAAAAGATCGATAAAGGAGATTCAGAATGAGAGAAATCAAACCGAAGAAAAAAATTCGCCCATCGATGATCATCGCTGGTGTGCTCGTACTAGCGTTGCTTGCAACAACGCCGTTCATCGTTGAACAAATCGAACCTGGACAAGTTGGTGTCGTCTATACACCGTCAAGCGGTGTCAAAGATGAGACGTTATCGCAAGGCTGGCATGTTGTTTCACCGATCACACGAGTGACGGAGTATCCGATTCGGACACAGACAAAAGCACTTGAGAACATGACGCTTGCGACCAAGGACGGAAAGAACATCGTCGTTGACTTTACATACAGCTTCTCCGTCTCACCGGATAAGGTGACGAAAGTCTTCAATAAGTTCGGACCGATTGAAATCGATGAGATTGCAAAAGGGTATCTGAAACAACGTCTCTATGATGCATCGCGTGAGCAAATCTCGAAAGTTACTGTCCTTGAACTGTTCGGTGAAAAATCAGGGAATGTCTCGACGAGCATTCAGACGCAGTTTGCAGAAGACGTCAAGGACATCGGTTTTATCATCGAAGATGTCGCACTCGGTGCGCCGAAACCAGATGAAAAGACACAGGAAGCAATCGATGCGCGTGTCAAAGCGTCGCAGGAACTCGATAAAAAGAAAACGGATCTTGAAATCGCTAAAGCAGAAGCAGAGCGTCTTCGCGTAGAAGCGAAAGGAGCAGCAGATGCCCGTTTGATCGAAGCCCAAGGTTTAGCAAAAGCTCAAAAAGAACTACAGAAGACACTGACAGAAGAAATGATTCAATACGAAGCTGTCAAGAAATGGGACGGGAAGTCACCACTCGTCAGTGGATCGGGGAGTATGGTCCAACTACCGATTCCAGATGCTACAACAGAAGAAAAGAATTAAAACTCGATGTGCTTGGAGACAAGCACATCTTTTTATTTCATTATAATAAATCAACTGACTAAACCTTTATTGGTACTAAATTTTATTATATTAATAAATAACGATACATTTTTTATCTTTTAAATTCCATTTTAATGGTTTATTTACCTTATTCAGAAGGTAGATAGAGATATAGGTCAATAGAAATAGGTCATAAGGATGGGAGGGGTGCATTTGTATCGAAATCGATCGCCGAATCTTTTTATCATCTTAATGATTCTACTGGCAACAAGCTTTCCGATTCCGCACAGTCATGCGACGACTGAGGAATTCGAAATTCCAGACCCTTTGACGTCATCGTTTTGTGAAGAGACGTTGAGTGATCCAAAGAAAAAGGACTTGTTGGAAAAAGAGGAAATTGAACAATGCGAAGAGCTTGTAGAAGTAGAGAAGACGCCATCAACCGAGAGTGAAGACCCATCAACACCTGAGACACCTCCAACCGAAAATGAAGATCCACCAACACCTGAGACACCTCCAACCGAAAATGAAGATCCACCAACACCTGAGACACCTCCAACCGAGAGTGAAGATCCACCGACACCCGAGACACCTCCAACCGAGAGCGAAGACCCACCGACACCCGAGACACCTCCAACCGAGAGTGAAGACCCACCGACACCCGAGACACCTCCAACCGAGAGCGAAGACCTACCAACACCTGAGACACCCCCAACCGAGAATGAAGATCCATCAACACCTGAGATAGCTCCAGATGAAGAGGACAATGAAGTTCCCGAGCAGCCTGATTCTGAAGAAGAATCATCGAGCGAAATTACAGCACCTGTCTTAAATCCAATTAAACCAAGACAAGAGAAGCAACAAGCGGTTGCACCGACACTTGCTGGAGTAGCACTGCTCGGAACATCAAGCTTAGATGCTTCCTATAATGGAACGACTCAAACGATTACATTAGAAAATACTGTTTCTGGATTGTTGAGCTTAAATTTATCAAGTGGATATATTATTTTTCGACTACCACCAGAAGTGATGCGAAGTATTGAGACGAGTTCCGTCCAACTGCAATATCGCTATAGTGGATTACTTGGGATTGGAACGCAAACGAGAGATGTGACAGCAATAATTGATCGAACAAATAACCAAATCTATGCAGATGTTAGCTCTTTATTAAAGCTATCTCTTCTAAGTAACGATCGATTCACCTTATCTTTTAAAGTTGGAAATTTACCAGTCGGAGTCGATAAAGTCTACACATTTCGAAGTGTTTTAGCAGATGGGTTAGTTGATTTGAATGTTTTAAGTAGTGGTACGGCGGCAGCAACACTTGGAATCGGACCTACATTCAACTTAATTGTTCCGAACACACTAGACTTTGGAAGTCATGAAGTGACAGGACGTGAGAAAATCATCCCTCGCTTATCACCAATGACGATTTCTATTTCGCATGAAAATGCAACAGGTTACAACTGGAAGCTACAAGCAAGTCTCAGTCGTCCTTTGACGAGTAAAGAAAATCATGTGTTAAATGATGTTCTTTATTTTAAGACAACTTCCAAAACTCAATTGTTACAAGCGACTGCTATTGAAATCGCAACAGGAACGATGTCGATAAGCTCGAATCAGACACCGTTAACCTACGCAGAAAACGAAGGGATTATTCTCGACTTAACTGGCAAATATCCAAAACCTTCATCGTATAGCGCGGACATCCAATGGAGTTTAATCAATGCACCATGAAAAGGAGAGAACAGAGATGAAGAAACGTTTCGCTGTTTCGACGGTATTGATGAGTACGGCTTTGGTTTTAGGAACAACCACTGCATGGGCAGCGACTTCTACTGGCGAGTCGACGGCAAAAATTACGTTCACGTCGAATGAAGCACCGGTCATCGTGGATCCAGATGATCGGGATCCGAACAATCCATATGAACCAGACAAAAACGGCGGAAATACACCTACAGGAAATACTGGAGCATTGACACTCGACTATGCACCTAACTTTGATTTTGGATCAAACGAATTGCTTTCCAATAAAGCTGAGTTTAAGGCGACCGATCAAAAACCATTTCTCCAAGTAACGGATCGACGGGTTAATCGGACAGAATGGGAAGTAACCGTGAAGTTGGGAGACTTTATAGATGGAGGTGGAACACCCTCGTTAATAGGTTCGACGTTATCCATTGATGCCGGTACTGTTCAAACATTAGTGAATGTATCAGGATTCGCGGCACCTACGACAGGAGATATAACATTGACACCAGGAAATGCAGGAGATGCGCAAACGATATTAACATCCCCAGAAGGAACGTTCTCAACTTGGCAAATTTACTGGAAGGGTAACGGAACCGATAACGATTACATCAAACTCAATGTACCAATCAATTCTCAAGTGCAAGGCACACACACCGCAACACTCGACTGGACGCTTACGGATGTCGTGAATTGACTTGAAAGCAGGTGAAGAGAAAGATGAAACGATGGGGAGCCAGTTGTCTTGCTATACTACTTTATGGATTGTTATTCTGCGTCATACCTTCGACTAGTTTTGCAGAAGATCGCGTCAATTTTTCGATTGAAGCCGTTCCGAATGCCTACCAAGTGGATTCTGGTGTCTCGTACTTTGATTTACGTATGACGGCAAAACAAAAGACGAACATTCAAGTTCGGATTTTCAATCACGGACCTGATGATCATACGTTTTTGACATCAATCCGGAATGCAACGACGAACGATAATGGTTTGATCGTTTACGATCAAAAGAAACCGGTCCCGTTAGCTCCGACTTCGTTGACGGATCTCATTCAACCGAACGCGACATCGACGTTCATCAAGGGCGGCGAATCGAAAGTCGTTTCTTTACCACTTGAGATCGTGAACGATTTAGACGGTACCTTGTTAGCTGGTGTTCGGGTCGAGAAGAAACCAGAAAAAGAAACAGCTGAAAAAAATACAATCGGTATTCAAAATCGTCACTCTTACATCATCGGTTTGAAAGTCCGATCTTCGATTAAAGATCTGGCGCCCGAGATTACGTACGAAGGGGTAGAGGCAAAGTCGTCTTTTTCTAGACCGACTGTCTTTGTTAAGCTAGCCAATCAGGCACCGACGATCAGTCAGCCTATGAAGTTCGAAGCCGTCGTCACGCAAGGCAAAAAAGTCGTCGTTCGGAAAGCGACGGAAGTTCGATTTGCTCCGTCGATTTATATGAGAACACCGATTGAAACGACAGGAATCTTAGAACCAGGTACGTATCAAATTAATATCCGTGTTGAAGGAAAAGAAAAGACGTGGAAGTGGAAAGACAGCTTTAAAATCACGAAGCGCCAAGCAGACCAGATGAAAGAACAGATGCCTGAGCGAGAGATTGAGGAAAATTCCAACTCCTTCGTCGGTGAATGGTCGAAGGAACTCATGATTGCCTCGACGTTGATTATCTTTTTGCTGATTGGTTACATCTATCGCTTGAAAAAACAACAACGCCAGACATGAAAAAAAGCAGATTCTCAGCGCTGAGAATCTGCTTTTTAATTAGCGCGAAGCTTGTTCAAATCCTTGAGCGATGGTAATGATCACTTGTGTTGCTTTAACCATATTATCGACCGAAATGAATTCAAACTTGCCATGGTAGTTCTCGCCACCGGTAAAGATGTTCGGTGTCGGAAGACCCATGTATGAAAGTTGTGATCCATCCGTTCCACCACGAATTGGCTTAATAATTGGTGTGATGTCAAGCGACTCCATCGCTGCATGAGCGATATCAATGATGTGCATGTGGGGTTCGATTTTTTCGCGCATGTTGTAGTACTGATCGTGTAAATCGATTTCGACACTGCCGGCGCCATACTTTTTGTTCCACTCATCGACAAGGGCAGACAAGAAATGTTTCCGTCCTTCGAACGCCTCACGATCGAAATCACGAATGATGTAGTCGAGCGTCGTTTTTTCGACAGAACCGTCAAAGGAAATCAGGTGGAAGAATCCTTCAAAACCATCCGTGAATTCAGGAGACTCTTCTCCAGGAAGACGATCGTGGAATGCCATCGCATGTTTCTGCGAATTAACCATCTTATCTTTTGCTGTTCCTGGATGAACATTCGTTCCGTGGAAGACGATTTTTGCCGCCGCCGCATTAAAGCTTTCGTATTCGAGTTCACCTAGCGGACCGCCGTCGACCGTATAAGCATACGTGGCATCGAATGCTTCGACATTGAATTGATGCGGTCCACGACCGATTTCTTCATCTGGCGTAAAGGCAACACGAATACGACCATGTTTGATTTCTGGATGTGAAATCAAATGATGCATTGCTGTCATGATTTCTGCGATTCCGGCTTTATTATCGGCACCGAGTAATGTCGTACCATCCGTTGTTATTAAGGTATGACCAACATAGTTGTGTAGTGCCGGAAAATCAGTTGGCGACAGGATGACGGACGGTACTTCACTTAACGTGATTGGATTTCCGTCATATGCTTCCACGAGTTGCGGACGGACATTCGTACCTGTAAAGTCCGTTGCCGTATCAAGGTGAGCAAGGAAACCAATTGTCGGAATGTCTGCATCTGTATTAGCGGGTAACGTCGCCATGACATAACCATTGTCATCGACCGTGACCTCTTCCATGCCAATTGTCTTTAATTCTTCTACGAGCAAACGAGCCAGTGTCCATTGCCCTTCAGTTGTTGGAACCGTTGTACTCTCATAGTTCGACTGTGTATCGACTTTCACGTATGTAGTTAGACGATCAATCAATTCTTGTTTCAAATCAAAAACGTCCCTTCTCGTCATAAGATACTTTCATCATAGCATGAACGTCTAATGTGAGAGAATTCTGAATCATGGTAGACTGATAATGAAAAAGGGGGAATTCTTCATGAGAGCATTCGTAGTCGATCAGTATGGAAAAGACGCATCACTTATAGAAAAAGACGTCACACCTGAAAAAGCGGGGAAACACGAATTACGGGTTCAAATCGAGGGGTCGAGCATCAATCCACTTGATACGAAGATGTTTTTCGGACATGTGGCGGCGGCTTCGACGACTGGAATTCTCCAGGGTGATGTAACGGGGAAAGTCATTGAAATCGGCAAGGGTGTGACGTCTTTTTCTAGCGGCGATCGCATCGTCGCATTCGGCGGTGGACTTGGAACACGTGCCGGTGCGCTAGCGGAAGAAATGCTTGTGCCTGAACAGATGGCAGTCTTACGACCGGAAGGGGTCTCGGCTAAGGTGGCTGGTTGTTTACCGGTGATTGGGTTGACCGCGATGGAGATTTTGAAAGAGCGAATTGCGATTACTCCAGGTATCCGTTTATATGTTGCAGGTGGAACGGGTGGAGTAGGACATCTTACCGTTCAACTCGCGCGTCATTATGGGTGCGACGTCACAGCGAGCGCCTCTTCTGACGAGAAGGCAGCTTGGTTAGAAGCGAGAGGGATTCGCGTTCATCGGTATAAGGAAGAATCAGCTGAAGCGTTGCTAAACCGACTAGATCTGGACGGATTCGACGTCATCATTGATACAGTGGGTGGTGACCATTTACAAGAATCGTTCATACTCGCAAAAGAGCGAGGACGCATCATTTCGATCGCGACACGGACGACACAAGATTTAACGATGATGCACAGTAAAGCCTTGTCACTTGAAGCTGTATTCGTCGCGCTTCCGTTACTGAAAGGAAAAGTAGATGAGATGAAACAACAGCAACGTCACTTATCAGAACTCATTCGTTTAGTGGAAGAGGGAACGATTGAAATTCGGATTGAAGAGCAGATTCCTTATGAACGCGATGCGTTAAATGATCTCTATCAAAGATTTGATCAAACATCACACTTTGGTAAGGTAAGTGTCTATCCAACTCATAAAAAATGATTCTCCATTCATTTTACATTTCCTGTTAAAATTATAAAAAAATCCGTTACTGAAAAATTCAGTAGCGGATTTTTTAGATAACAGGTCATTTACGACGAACGAGAATGCTTTTTGGGGCGAGTTGTGGCATGGAAGGAGGAGTCGGGAAATCTTTCTGCTCCGGTTGCTCCCACACGACTTCGAATTTTTGACGCAATTTGTTGAAAGCCTGCTCCACAGCTTTTTTCAATTGTGACGCATCAAGAGTAGGACTATCTGTCGTAATCGCAAGCAGTCCTCCGCGATTCGTCAGATGAATGACTTTTTGGATCCAAAGGGCGAGATCCTGTTCGGTCCGAAACTGACGTGTCCGTGTATTGACTTGTACAGGCGGATGGAACAAGACAACGTCAAAACGAGTCTTTTTATCCGCTTGTTCGATGTAGTCGAACGCATCCTGAACTAAAATCTTCTGTTTCTCAGGAGTAAAACTATTCAACATCAGATTATCTTTTGTCTTATTTCGACTACGTGTCGAGAAATCAACGCTTGTCGTTCGAGCAGCTTCACCATAAAGGGCAGTTACTGTCAGCGTTCCTGTATCGGAAAAGAGGTTAAGTACGGTCTTTCGTTCGACGGAATCGAGAAGGATTCGGCGAAGTTCACGTTGGGCGATGTCAAAACCAGTCCGCATACCAGCGTCCAAGTCATATTCATACAACACACCATATTCTTGCGCGACTTCAGGAAAATCGCCTCGTTCCCCCTTCAAAAAGTCGTCACCTTTGACCGGTTGAAGATCGACTAGGAAGTCTCGTTTTTCATAAATGCTTCTATAATTTAGTAGTGATTCAAGAGCTTCAAGAATCAGTAGACGGAATGTATAGATGCCTTCATTTTCGAATGTAATGAGGTAATGATGATCATAACAATCAATCGTCAATCCACCGATACCATCCCCAGCGCCGTTAAAAATACGGAAGGCTTCTGAGTACTCTTCAAAAAATTCATTTCGTTTGTCTAACGCTTTTTCAAAAAGTTGCTTGAAGAAGGCGACATCGATCGCTTCTTGCTCGTCCATCGAGAGGGTCCAACCGACACCTTTTTCCTGCTTGCCAAAATAACCAGTCGCGAGGTATTCTTTATGTTCTGTCATCAGATGAAGCAGTCCGCCTGCCTCTTTGACATGGTGCAAAGCTTCGAACATTTCTTTGCGTAAAGCGGGATAACCGCTTCGAATCGATTCAATCCATTCTGATTTGACGACGATTGGATAAAGTTCACGAGACATGTTAGTTTCCTCATTTCTACTTGTGGATAAGTGCCATAAGTATACCATAAATGGGGTTATCCACATGTGGATAACTGGTATTCAAAAAAATAGGGTGTCTCAAAATCAATTATTCTACGATTTAATTAGAACGCTGGCCTTTTAACAGATGCTCGCTTATAATAAAGGCAAGAGGATGTTGCCAGGAGGTAAACTCATGAAACTAAACGAACGAGGACGAGCAAAGTACCGTCCTTTAACTGAATATGAAGAAATAGACGTGAAAAATGTGTTGTTTGAAAAAATCCAAGAGGAAACGAATCGTATTTTTGAGACAGATGATACAGCATTGTTTTCTGATATTAAACGCTCAACAAAAGCGCATAGCGTGATTAGCCTATTTTCTGGAGCAGGAGGATTAGACTTAGGACTAGAACTTGCTGGTCTTGTCAGTCTTCACGGAGAAGATGTCATCAAACGAGTCTTTCGATCAAAAGAGACTTTTGATGAGTTGGTATCAAAAGGGAACGTGACAGAGACAATCTTTTCGAATGATATGTTTCGAGAATCCGCAGTCACATACAAGATGAACTTTTCGACAGACGTCTTTCAAGACGGTCGAGACATACGGAAAATCAAACACTTTCCTGAATGTGATGTCATACTTGGTGGATTTCCTTGTCCTGGATTCAGTTCAGCGGGTCCACGCTTGATTGATGATGAGCGAAATTTTTTATATATCCATTTCATTCGAGCGATCATGCAAGCACGACCTAAAGTATTCGTCGCTGAAAACGTAAAAGGATTATTGACTTTAGGAAAAGGGGAAGTAGCGCGCCAAATCATTGAAGACTTTGCTGCAGCAGGATATGAAGTGAATTACCAACTGGTCAATGCTCGAGACTACGGGGTGCCGCAACTTCGGGAACGTGTCTTTATCATCGGTGTACGAAAAGATGTCTCATTCAGATATACATTTCCAGAGCCTACACATGGTCCTTTAGGAAAATATCCTTACGTGACTTTAGAAGAGACGATTTCAGATTTACCGAAGGAACCAGCTGATGTGTATAGTGGTGGCTTTTCTCCGATGTATTTATCTCGCAATCGTAAAAAGAAATGGACAGAACAAGCATTTACGATTCAAGCATCTGGTAGACAAGCACAATTGTGGCCAGGCGGAGAAGCAATGCAAAAAATAGGAAAAGATGAATGGAGCTTAGTGGGTTCTAATCGTCGTATGAGTGTTCGGGAATCGGCCCGTATCCAGACGTTTCCGGATTGGTTCGAATTTTATGATGGTGGTAATATGAAAACGCAATTAAATAACCGGTTAGATAAGCAGTATAAGCAAATTGGAAATGCTGTGCCTGTACTCTTAGCGTTGCGTATTCTGCAACCCATCACAGACTGGTTGAAATCAGAGGAGTTAGTTGCAGAGCAATCAGAACAACAATTGAAACTTTTTTAAACGTGAAACGGACCTGCTCTTTGATGAGTAGGTCCGTTTTTTTAGTATTATGTGACGGAGCGTTCGCACGATAATTTAAGGGACGACCATCCATGAGAGGCACCAGCACTGAACTTGACTCGAAAGTTTAAGTATTCGTTACCGTTAGACCAAGTCAAGCGTGTCGTAGTCGATGAATGTTGAGATACACGAATATGCCCTCCGACTTCAATCGGTGGATGAATGGAGCACGTTAAATTTTGATAAAAAGAGACAATCGATAAGTTCGTTCCAATCATTTTTTTCAATCCAGAAACAAGAGACGTTTGTGAAGCGATGGAAAGGTGTTTTGTGATTTCGTTTGATACTTCAGAGAGTACTTCCTGACGTGAAATCAAACCAATCAAATATTTTTCTTTTATCCTTGCAATGAACTCCTGCATTTCGTCGAAAACATCAAAATATTGATAGGAAAGAATCGTACCAGCACCTGGATTTTTAATTGTCATGACAGAATTATGAGCTTTTAGTGCTTTTAAGGACAAGGGAAGCTCAATCAAGTTTTGTTCGTATCGAAGAGTGAGTAAGATGTCTGCTGTTTCTAATTTATTCGCGACATAGCTATCTGATACTAGTTGAACTTGTTCAATTTGAGACTGACCATACATTTCTTTTAAGTATCGAAGTAATACGGAAGTTGTAACGTGAGCACTTTCAATAAGCTGTTGTAACATGTCTGATTCAAGATACGCATAGTAAGCCGTTAATGTGTGATGAACTTGGTTGGGATCGACTAAATGAATCGTTGGATTGTGTTTGATGAATTGATATAACGTAAGAACTTCATGACAGCGACCGATTGCATTACTTTTATTCGAATGAGTAAGTAATGTATGAGTATGTAGAGAATCTTCAAAGGAGCTTAACCATTTTGTATTGAGTTGCCTCGTTTTTTGTTGGAATTGATCTGTTAGTTCATGAGTATGCGATAGTTTCGTCGCTAATTTAATGGAAGATGTCAAAGAAGACTCGAACTTGAATCGAAGCTCGAGTTCATAGTCGTCCACTAAGATATGAATCGATGAATTATTCTTTTTCAACAGATGTACGGATTCGAATGTTTGAATCGTCTGTTGTTCTAGTTTGATTTCAGAGGTTTCTTCGATGAATATGACTTTATATTCTTCAATCATCGATAGATGCTTGAAACCTCTAAAAAAATCAGATTGCTGCTCATTCAGGCTATCAAGAAGGAGCGAATAACAATGATCTCGAATACTTTCTAAGAATCGTCTACGATAGCTTTTAAGTATGTTCTCATCTAACTGCAATTCATGAATTGATTTTTTTAATGCTACTTCTGACACATATAAATCAGTTATTCCGTGGTGTATCGCAATATCTTTGAAAAGATTAGAACGCGCCTGATCCAGTAATGTGTTGAATGTATGTTGAGCCCCCATTAAACCAAAATACTTGCTTAAGAAGGATTTAGCACCAGGATTTTTAGGTTGAATCGTTGTATTTTTCTTAAGAGAAAATAGATGAATCGGATAAACATGTTCGTCTTGATAGATATACAAGTCAGCATGATGATCAGCACGTTCAAAATCAAATTTAGTTTTGACTTCACTCGTTCTCGGAAATTGGGTGAATAAAAATTGAGCAACGACTACTGCTGGAAGTTTTTCTTGTGGAAGAAATAATTTTTCTTGAATTAGTTGTTCTAGATACATCGCAACATCTTTCGTATGTTGGTTTCCTGAAAATTTTTGTTTTCTTATCATGAATACAATCCTCCAAATGAAGCGAGAGTAGGGATAGATCGTGCAAAAAGACATTGTAAGTGTAATGAAAAAGTTAACAAAAGAGTGGTTAAAATCGTTGTCTGATCAATATAATGTATCATTTAAATCAGAAAAGAATAAGCAAATTTTAGATGGTAAACGTATCGGAATAAGAGGTGCAACGGGTGGAATGTATGGCATTCGAGATACGAAAGTAACCGAATATGATTACTTTATTTTTTGTATTACCAATGAGGAAGAATTAGTCAGAATAAATGATGTACGATTTGTATTGCTGAATCAAAATGAAGTAATCAACTTAAAAAAAGATCTGAACGGATCAGATAAATCATTCAAACTAGAAAAATTTCATCCCTTTATGACTTTTGATACTTTCGAGAGTAAATTTAAAGAATATTTTGCTTTTCAAGTAGACTACTATACCGACGAAAGTGAAGTACTTAACTCGCACATTGCTGAAAGTTTACTGGAAGATGAGCGTTATACAGAAGGCGAAAAGCGACTCGCCACGCATTACATAACAGAACGAAATGCAAAAGTGGTTAAAAAAGCAAAAGAACAGTTTGCAATTAAACATGCTGGGCAATTATTCTGTGATATTTGTGAGATGAATTATGAGGAAGTTTATGGAGTTATCGGGAAAGGTTATATTGAAGCGCATCATAAAAATCAATTAAGTATAAGTGGCATAACAGATACTCAGACTGAAGACTTAGCTTTATTATGTGCAAGTTGCCATCGAATAATTCATAAATTAATGAGACAAGATGAGAATGCCTCTTACGAGATGCTAAAAGAGGAGATACAACGCTCTTTGAAAACTCCTTATCGTTATTAAGTTCAGTAAAAAATACTCCTTTAACTGTGATTTAGAAAATACATAGTTAAAGGAGTATTTGATTTCTAATTGAAAATTAACTTACACGCGTTCTACAACAGCCTCAAGCGATACTTTGACATTACCAGCTAGTGCCCGCGTAATCATACACGAACCTTCCGCTTTTTCAGCGAGACGTTGTGCCTTCTCTACATCACGATCCGACAGATCGGCTGGTAATAAGAGAGTAGGGCGATGAATAATCGCGTCGTAAGTGAAGACACCGTTCGTAACATCGACGATACCTTCAGATTCCATCGTTAATGAAACCTTTGGAATATGACTACGCTCAAGCATCGCGGCAAGCGTGATGATATAGCACGTAGCAGCTGCCCCAAGTAACATCTCATCTGGATTCGTACCAACTCCTGGACCATCCATGGCGTCCGGAATTGAGATTTTTGTTTTTAGTTCACCCGTCTCGATCTGACCAACATCATTGCGATTGCCCGGCCAGTCTGCGGTTAAATGAAAATGGTGCTTCATGATCAATCGCCTCCATGCCTCCATCATACGAAGTTCAGCATGATTTTTCGCCTATTCTGCTCATGTTCATAAAAAGAGAACGATCAGCTAAAAATTTGGTCGATCTTTTCGATATCTTCTTGCGACAACTGAACGTCTAATGTACGCAACGTATCCGTCACCTGATCTGGTCGTTTTGCACCAGGAATGATGGCATCGATACCGTCCTGTGCCAGATACCACGCGAGTACGATGTGTGCGACTTCTGCATCGTGTGCTTCTGCAATCGGGCGCAGTTGATCGACTTTTGCGAGGTTTTGTTCGAAGACATCTTTTTGGAACAAGGGATCGTTTTTTCGTAAATCATCAAACGTTGTCTCTTTTGTATATTTCCCTGCCAATAATCCAGCGGCGAGTGGGAAGTACGGGACGAAGGACATACCGTTCTCAACGATATACGGCAGTAACTCTTTTTCCGCATCCCGTTTGAATAGGTTGTATTCCCCTTGATAGACGTCGACATGTCCGTCTTTGTTCGCTTCCTTCAGTTGTTCGAGTGAGAAATTCGAGACACCGATTGCGCGAATCTTTCCTTCTTTTTTCAGTTCAGCGAGTGCTGCGACCGCTTCATCTTTTGGTGTCGATTCATCCGGAAAATGAATGTAATACAAATCGATATAGTCTGTTTGAAGACGTTTTAAACTCTCTTCGACCGATTGACGGAGAAAGTCTGGAGAATTGTTCATGACGACGTTTCCGTCAACGAACTGATGCGCACCTTTCGTCGCGAGGACGACGTCTTCTCGAGCGACCGTGTCATTCCAGACTTCACCGACGAGTTCTTCCGAACGTTCTGGTCCGTAGATGAAAGCCGTATCGAGAAAATTGATTCCTTGCTGTAACGCAACACGAACGAGATCGCGTCCAGCTTGTTCATCGAGATTTGGATACAAGTTGTGTCCACCGACAGCATTCGTACCGAGACCGATTGGGTGAACGAATAGGTTAGATTGACCGAGTTGAACATGTTTTGTCATGAAAATGTCCTCCTTAAACGATATCGAGTGGTTCTTTTTTTGTTGGTGCTGGGAACGCTTGATCAAGTGCAGCTAGCTCTTCCTCTGTTAAATTCAGGAGCGCGGCGCGACCATTGGCTTCGACATGATGTGCTTGTCCTGCTTTAGGAATTGCGATGACGTCACCTTCACGCATCGCCCAAGCAAGTAAAATCTGTGCCGGTTCAACACCATGTGTCTCAGCGAGTTGCTCAACGGTTGGATGATTCAGGAGTTGATCGCGTAGTGAACCACCTTCAGCTAGTGGGCAATACGCCATTACTGGAATACCATGTTCGCGTAGTAACGGTAGCAATTCATACTCGATTCCGCGTGATCCGAGATGATAGAGTACCTGATTGACAGCGCATTGATCACCGTTTGGCAGTGCCAACAGTTCTTTCATGTCTGATACGTCAAAGTTTGATACACCCCAACGGCGAATCTTGCCTTCCTGTTTTAAAGCTTCCAGTCCTTCGACGGTTTCTTCAAGTGGAATGTCACCACGCCAATGAAGAAGATAGAGATCAAGATAATCCGTACCGAGGCGTTCAAGCGATTCGGAACAAGCTTTTTTTAACGCTTCCCCACCAGCGTGATGCGGGTAGACTTTCGAGACGAGAAAGACTTCTTCTCGTCGATCAGCGATCGCGTCACGAATCAATTCTTCAGAAGCACCTTCTCCATACATCTCTGCCGTATCGATGAGTTCCATCCCACTGTCGAGACCGACAAGGAGCGCTTCGATTTCAGCCTCATGCTTCTCCGACTCTTCCCCCATGCGCCATGTACCTTGTCCGAGTGCCCGAACGTGCGTCTGATCGGGAAGCGTCACCGTTTTTTGCTTTAATGCAGCGAGTATCAACGTCTTTTCTGTTTCGTTCATCGTTCTTCCTCCTTTAGTAGAGAGACAATAGTAGGGTTTACCACGCGAACTCGGAACAAAAACGTCTTCTTCAAGAGAAGGAGACGTCACCAATGTTCAAACAAGGGACCGTGATCACCGAATACAGGATCTTGAGTAGGACGCCTCACCTGACGAATACGTTGAAGATTTTCCGGGCGTTCACTTGTTTGACCTGTCAGGGTGTCGTAATCTTGACCATCCGGATAGGCACCGATTACTCGAAAGTGTCGACTTGTATCAAGTGCTTTATGGCCCGTACCGGCAGGAAGTAAGAGAACATCGCCACTCGTCAAAGTGAAGGTCTTACCGAGCGGACCACCCAGCTGAACGGTTGCATGCCCTTCGAGAATACCGATCACTTCATGGGCGATACTATGATAATGATGAAAGTCAAAAATGCCATCCACCCAGCTGTTACGCCAGTCATGTGCATGGAAGGTCTGTTTGATGTGTGATGGCTCTTCAAATGCATGCCGATAAATCAACACCGGGAATGTCGGGTTGTTCGGAATGTGACCGTCATCCTCAAAATAAAATACCTCAACGCGCATCTTCGTTGCTCCTTTCTCTGATGTGGCACAAAGTAATAATTACATCTGTAATTACCCGTAATTAAATATCATTAATCGTCCGAGCATCTTTATGGCGTAACGAATTCGGAGGTGCTAAGATGCTTAAGTTAACGAAATTACAAAGGAGGCTTTCCGATGATCGCCATCGAAGCAAAATTAGAAGTACAACCCGCAAAACGAGAAGAATTTTTAGAAGCAACTAAAACACTAGTGGCAGGATCACGTGCTGAAGCAGGTAACATCAGCTATGACTTGTTCCAAAGCACAGAAGACGAAAATGTCTTCATGATGATTGAAAAATGGGAAGACCAAGCTGCAATTGAAGCACACAACACGAGTGCCCATTTCGGACAATTCGTTGCGTTTGCTCAAACGGCTCTTGCTAAACCATTAGACGTTCAATCGTTCCAAGCATAATCATAAGAGATTGACGTAACACATAAGGAAGGTATTCGGGGTTCATGGCCTAGAATACCTTCCTTTTTTATTTCATGCGACACGGTTGATCAAAGCCTCTACTTTTAACGAAACTTTAAGTTAGCAGTATTCCACTTTTCTTTTACAATCATATGACATTTCATTGAAACTGTTAGTTTTTCCCTGATTAGGGCATTATTCTTATAAAGACACAAAAAGGAGGCTTTTATCATGAATGAACGAACGAATGCACCAGGGTCGAAGCGATCATTCTTCAAGATGCCTCATACATACGCCATTATCATGGCAATTCTCATCATCTCAGTCATCTTGACGTATACACTTCCAGCAGGGCAATTCGATCGTGAAAAGCAAGATGGACAGACTGTCGTCATCGATGGTACATATCGCGCGGTAGAGTCTGCGCCTGTCAATCTCTTTGGTTTATTTGAAGCAATTCCGCAAGGCATGGAAGCGGGTGCTGCGATCATTTTTTACATTTTCTTAGTTGGCGGTGTCTTCGGTATCATTCGTCAAACCGGTGCTATTGAAGCGGGAATCAATCAATTAATCCGTCGATTTGGTCAAAAAGGGCACATCATGATTCCGATGACGATGTTCGTCTTTTCGATTGCCGGAGCAACGATTGGTATGGCAGAGGAAACGATCATCTTCGTGCCGATTGGGATCATGTTAGCGCGTGCCCTTGGATATGATGCGATGACAGGAGCCGCGATTGTCAGTCTAGGGGCGGCGGTTGGTTTTGCCGGCGGGATGTTGAATCCGTTTACGGTAGGTGTCGCTCAATCAATTGCGGAAGTACCGCTCTTTAGTGGTCTTGGGTATCGAACGGCTGTGTATATCGTATTTTTAGCGGTGACAATTCTTTATGTCATGAACTACGCACGGAAAGTCAAACATGATCCGGCGCGCAGTCTTGTTTATGATCTAGAACAACGTCGTTCGGAAGAAGCAGCGACGACGATTTCGCGCTTTTCGAAACGTCATGCTTTCGTCTTACTGGTTTTAATCGGTGGGATCACGCTCAATGTGATCGGAATCTTTGAGTGGGGCTGGTATTTGACGGAATTAACCGCATCCTTCTTGATCATCGGGATGATTGCGGGAATCGTTACGCTTGGTGTGAACGGTACGTTCGAGAGTTTGATTGACGGCGCAAAAGCCGTAACGTTCGGCGCGTTGATTGTTGGATTTGCTCGTGCGATTGTCGTCATTCTCGAAGAAGGACGTGTTATCGATACGGTCATTTACGGCTTATCGAATGCCGTAGGACATTTACCGACGTTCTTTGCCGTCATCGGGATGTACGCCGTGCAATTGATTACGAATTTCTTCATTCCATCGGGAAGTGGACAAGCGGCGACGACGATGCCCATCATGGCACCATTGTCGGATTTACTGGGAATCGAACGTCAAGTGGCTGTCTTAGCATTCCAATATGGAGATGGACTGACGAACATGATTTTCCCGACGAGTGCTCATTTGATGGCATTTCTCGCAATCGCAGGCATTCCGTACGAAAAATGGCTTCGTTTCGTCTGGAAGCTTTTCGCGATCTGGATTGCCTTGGCATGTGCCGCCTTACTACTTGCCGTGACACTTGGCATTCAATGAAGTCTACCTTCCGGACAGATGTTCGGAAGGTTTTTCAGTTGCAGGAATCGGGAAGCGTTATCACGAACGGAATAGATAATGACTAAAGGGGGAACTGAAGTGACATATTCAATCGTTGGGTATTGTGAAAAAGAACAAGCATGGGGCGTTGCCGTTCAGTCGAAGTTTTTAGCCGTCGGGAGCGCTGTTCCGTTTGCGAAGGCGGGAGTAGGTGCTGTAGCGACACAATCGTTTGCAAATACGACGTATGGTCCTGAAGGATTACGGATGATCGAACAAGGGGCTTCAGCAGACGAAGTACTGCGTCGATTGACGGAAGCAGATGAAGGACGAGCGGATCGTCAGGTCGGGATCATCGATGCTACTGGAAAGAGTGCGACATTCACGGGAGAAGGATGTAATGACTGGGCAGGTGGTATTGCCGGGAAACATTTTGCAGCGCAAGGGAATATTCTTGTAGACGGTAATACGGTGAAAGAGATGGCACGTGTCTTTGAATCAACGCAAGGTCCGCTTGCAGAACGTTTATTGCGTGCGTTAGCAGCAGGTCAAGCAGCAGGTGGGGACTCACGCGGAATGCAGTCAGCGGCACTTCTCGTCGTCAAGGAGGGTGGCGGATACGGTGGATTCAACGACCGCTATATTGATTTACGCGTTGACGATCATCCGAGTCCGATTGAAGAACTCGAACGCATCTATCAACTGCATACCCTTTATCTACAACCGAGTAAGCCGGAAGAAATCAAGCCGATTGATGACGCCTTAGAGTCAGAGTTGATGGATAAGTTGTTATCGCTTGGTTACCGCGGTGATTTCGAAGACGCGTTCCGAACGTATCTGCATACGGAAAACTTCGAGATGCGCGAACAAGCGGATCGTGCGATTGATACACGTGTTCTCGCATATATTCGATCTCAATGAAAAAATGACAGGATGGACCGCGGTCCATCCTGTCATTTTGTTCATACTTGTGTCGACTGGGCGCGAATCGGTACTTTGAATCCGGTCGCGATGAATCGTTCCATTTCCGGTTCCGATTTAGCGTTCAAACCGACTGTTCCGTCTCCTTTTAGTGCTACGTTCGTCAGCTTGACGTGAGTGATGTCTGGACCGATCGTAATCCCATGTTTGGCGGAATCTTCAATGCGGATATCACGAAGGCGCACGTCTTCAGCCCCGTTTTCTCCACCAAAGATTTGGATGTCTGTTTTCGCTTGACGGAATCCGCTCATCTTCAACTGACTGATCGTGACGTTCCGTGCCTTATATTGAATCCCAATCATCGGTTGTTCTTGATAGTCATAATACGGATCACCGAGCACCGTGAAATCATGAATGACGACATTACGATAAGCAGAAACGACGAGTGCGCGTGGTTTTGAATTCGCATATAGCTCCGTATATTGAGGTGTCTGAGCGATCAAACGCGTTGCGATGATATTATAAGCCGTCTGAGACGTCGGATCAGTTGCTTGATGATGTCCGATGTGTCGGAAGTTAAAGGCGCGATGATCATCAATCGATAGGTGTCCGACGATTTTGACGGTCGAGGCAGCAGAAGAGGTCGCATGTGCCTTAATCTCAAGTCCACCGAAACAACGACTTGTTGCGTTGTTGAACAACCAGACGTCGCGTGATCCATCATCGATCTCGATTCCATTTGAATTGGAGAAGCCTTCTGCATGGGCACGTCCACTTGGATCATGCATGAAACAGTTCGAGATGAAGAGGTGATCACTATGATGCGTCGTAATCCCGTCATCTCCGAATCCAGAACCGGTCAATCCATCGAACCAGATGAATGAACTACTTAAATTTGCTCGAGCTCCGTCTCCATTGTAATTGTAATACGGTGTCGAGATATCAAAACAGTGAAGTCCCGGGTTGACGGCCTCGACATCAAAGACCCAGCCATAGGTGACATGCGCATACGTAAGACAACTGGAGTGATTGCCCCATGTGCTACTTTTTTTCGCGTCACCGATGCGCTTAATGTTCCAGTCAAGTGTCATTTTCTCGACGAGTAGGTGATGATTGCCGAGAAGATAATTTTGGTTCGTCACGAGACGACGACCTTTGGGTGCGTCATCGTGCATCTTTAAAATCGTTTTTCCTTTGCCGGCTCCTGTTAAGATCGTATAACTAGGCAAACGAATTCCCCGAACGATGTACGTACCGGCTGGGACATGGACTTGTCGATGTCCATCACCGAGTGCGTCGATGAATGCTTGTGTATCATCCGTTTGTCCATCACCGACTGCTCCAAAGTCAGTGACATCGACGGTTTCGACATCGCTGATCAAATGTTCGAACTCATGATTGAGCCGGCCGAACCAACTTGGTCGAATCTCATCGCGTGGCGTTACAAAAGCCGGTGTCAGCGGTAGAATATGTTTATCACGATTCGTCAAAAATAATGGTGAGATCATCGAACGAAGTGTCCGACTAAGATTAGGATCACGTCGTGGTGCGATGAATGGACTATCATGTAGCAGTTGTTCCGCTTGTCGAACTGCTTGTTCGTTGGTTGACGTTTCAACATATTCCTGAATCAACGCCGCATTTTGATACGGATCATGCGTGTGATCGAGTTTTAACATGAAATGGTTCCCCTCTCTGAATAGGTCTGTCTACCTTTTCCCCTCTCCTTACACAATCATTCCTCGTTTCGATACATCCATAAAAATACATGTAAAATTCTTAAATGGATTATAATGGATGTTAAAAGGGGGTCTTCTGATGTCACTTCGCAAACGACTCATAACGGGTATCGGACTGATTTTGCTAATCTTAGGGATTGGTAAGCCACTGACAGAAGCGGCTGTTCAAGCACTGAAGCCAAAAGCGGTTCAGACGTCTGTGGTCGAAACGAATGGATCGTGTAAACCGAACTGCAATAGAAACGGCAAGCTGTTAAATATTCCGTTTCTTTCGTGGTTGCCTAAAAAGCAAATGAAGAACGATGAAGATCTACGTGTTTGGGACACGAATGAAAAGCCAAAGAAACAGAAAGACCTCAAACCGAAAAAGAAAAAGAATAAGCTCATCGTTGTAGGGGTTGAAAATGCTAAGCGAGGTACGAACGAAAAAGGGGGATCGTCCTCATCGATGTTACTGATGAGCCTGCTTGTTTTACCTCTAGTCATAATAGGTTATATCGTTTGGCGAAAACGTCGAAAGACCAAGAAGCAGGACGAGGAATCGATAAGAGCCGACATCCCGTTACAGCCCTTATCCAACGACTTTGTTTTAACTGAGAATCCGGTCGAGCTACCAGATGCCTGGATTCGCAAACAACTCATTCAGTTCAATCACATACTCCCGACCCGCTCACGACGACATGATACAGAAACACTTCAGGAATGGTGCCTGCGGATCGGATTCAAACCGTCACATATCCTAATAAAAGCCTACCTCTTAGAACGCTACACAGAACGAACTGCTACGATATCGGAGATGGACAAGCAAACGATTCAGGGAGAATTTGGTGCCTTCGTCCATCAATTTGATTGAAACCTTTTGAAAGGAATGACGTAAATGGAACAGGAAAGGGGAGATGATGATGTACCTAGCAGATGCCGTGAAACTAAAGAGTATTTTGAGGAAGCAACTCGATCAGCTAATCGAAGAAATGGATCGCGTCGCGTTCATTGATTTAGAAAAGGGAGAAGCACTCCCCGCGCAACAAGGACGGACCTTAATCGACGTCGAAGCCGCGATGGACATCGTGCGTCACGATATGCGAGTCTTGGATCGTCTCGTTTATGCAGCGAATCTAAACACTGTGATCGTGACAGATGAAGGAGAAATGCCGCTCGTCGAAGCAATCGAATGGGCTACCCAATTACGAGCGAAAGCACAAAATTACCAGATGCTTGCAAGTCGACCGAAACGCGAGTTCCAATATGGATTCGAAGGGACGACGGTCATTCGCCATGCCTTATTCGATCCCGATACTTATCGCCTAAAAGCGGAGGAAGTGGAGCGACAAGCGCACAAAGTATCAAATGCGATTAATGCCGCGAACTACCAGACGACGATCGATTTTGATGGTGGACGTTACATGTAGCTCCTTGGCGTGGTGAGACTCCACGTCAAGGGGAGGGGACGGACCTCAATTTTCCTCTGTGGAGAAGAAATGGCGACGGCAAACCGATGACCACGAACCATTGACAGATTGACCTGTTACCTTTGACCACCTATGGAACCCTGATGCTTTTTCCGTCCCCGATCCCTGCCGTTTCTTTGAGAAACGGCAGGGATTTTTAGTGTGTCGATGGAAACAACAGGGTATAGAGAAGCACAAGAGAAAGGAGAGAAATCATGGAACACACTTTTTCAGCCTTCGTCGTACGAGAAGTGGACGGATCGTATAAGGGAACAATCGAGACGAAACGTGTCGACGATTTACCGGAGGGAGACGTCCTGATTCGTGTCACGCACTCATGTGTCAACTATAAGGATGCTTTATCGATGTCGGGGAATCGAGGGGTGACAAAATCCTATCCGCATACACCAGGCGTTGATGCAGCAGGATACATCGAGCAGACGACAGATGAACGTTTTCAAACGGGTCAAGCCGTCGTTGTCAATGGCTTTGATTTCGGGATGAACACTTCAGGCGGATTTCAAGAATACATACGTGTGCCGGCCGATTGGGTAACGCCACTCCCGGAAACAATCCGTCCGTTAGAAGCGATGCAATACGGAACGGCAGGATTGACGGCGGCGCAATCGGTTGATGAATTGTCACGAATCGTCTCGAAGGATGCAGGACCGATTCTTGTAACAGGTGCGACGGGCGGTGTTGGTACGATTACGATCGCCTTACTCATTCGCTTAGGCTATACGGTACACGCCGTGACCGGTAAACGCGCAGAACAAGAACGGCTGCTAAAAAAGGGTGTGGCTGAGGTGTTAGACCGCACTACGTTCTTAGACGAAACGGTCCGTCCATTAAAAAAAGGAACATATGCTGGTGTCATAGATACGGTAGGAGGACCATTGCTCGCGTCCGTCATTCGCTTCGTACAATATAGTGGTGTCGTCACGACGTGTGGGAACGTCGGTGGGGCAGAAATGACGTTGACAGTCTATCCGTTCATCCTACGTGGCGTCCGCTTGATTGGAATCGATGCGGTACAAACACCAATCGCCTATCGCGAAGAGCTATGGCAACGTTTAGCGAGTGACTGGCAGGTCGATCTTGCGTCAGAAGTCGATGTCAAAACACTAAACGATTTACCTGAAATCGCAGAAGCCTTGCTGACTTCACGTCATCGTGGTCGAACTGTCATCGAAATTTAAATCTTTCGAGTAAACATTGGTGGTATAGTGGGGAAAAACTGTGTCGACTTTTTCAGGAGGAGCCATATATGAGTGAACACCAACAAGAACAAGAACGACAGTCTCGACAAGAAAGACGGAAACAAAAACGAAATCGTCGAGGGATTGCCTTTGGTGGTATTCTCGCGACATTATTCATCGTCGGCGGTTGGTTGTATATGTTGACGAATAACGATGCTTCTCAAGCAACATCAACACTCGAGAAGCCGAAAACGACGGATCAAGCAACGAAAAACGATGAGTCGAAAAAAGAAACAGCAACAACGGATGATAAAAAAGAAGCGAAAAAAGAAAAGAAGAAATCAAAGAAAAAAGCAGCAGAGTATGCGCAAGCGGCTTGGGTAACGCGTCCGTTTGCGAACGTCTACGGCGATGCGAGTCGTAGTAGTGTCATCTACAAAGCAGATTTAGGTGATGTCTATGAGGTACTGGATGCGAAGGACGGCATGGTCCATCTCAAACTCAATGACAGCATCGAAGGATACTTACCGGAAAGTGATGTTCGTTTGGAAGCACCAAAAGGGACGTCAGACGAAGCCGTTCTTGCGGCGCTCTCGCAAGCAGTCGCCAGCCAACCGATCGACAAGCCGGAGCAATATCTCGGAAAACCGATCGCTGAATTCGAAGCGAAGTATGGTGCTGTCGGGAATACACAACAGGATGCTGTCAATACGTATTACTTCTCGAATGCTGGATATCTGCTCGTCGTTTCGGATGGAATCATTGAAGCGATCGACTGGACGAATGCTTCGACTGGTGGATTATCGACACTGGGTGAACCCGTCGTCGATACGAGCTACGGTACGTGGTACGAAGGAGAATCCTTACAACTAAAAGTGTTCCCGGATAACGGAAAGATGCGTTTACGTCTTGCGCGTGATCCTGGACAAGAATGAATGAACGGCGGATTCGCTTGAAGCGAATCCGTCCTTTTTTGCGCAAAAAACCTCCCGAGTCCGACACTCGGGAGGAAATATGAAAATCCTTTGGGAGGAGATTTTCTTAGTAGACGCCTACTGCATCAAATGATTTTGCTGCAGCTGTTGCTTCTGCACTTGTTGAACCATAAAGGTCTTTCGCCGATTGAACGACTGCTGCACGGAGTGAGCTGAAGTTCGAGTTCGGAGTCAAGTACACGTTGAGAGCACGGTAGTAGATCGCACCGAGTTTCGGTACGCCGATTCCTGTGACAGATACGTTGTAGAACGTTCCACCGTTACCGAGGAGGTAAGCCGCTTTATTGATGATACCAGAGTTGATGTGGACACCACCGTTATCTTGTGTACCTGTGTAACGTTTAGAGTAGTGATCTGGATCGCCGTAAGCAGCTGGGTTAGACATCGAACGGAGGGCGTCACCGCTGACTCCAGGTGTGTAGATGTCTTCTCCTACGAGCCAGTCGAAGTTCGATCCAACTGTATATTCAGCTACTGTACCCATGATATCTGAAACGGCTTCGTTGATCGCACCAGATTCGTTTTGATACACGAGACCAGCTGTGTATTCTGTGACAGCGTGCGTCAATTCGTGAGCGACGACGTCAAGTGCGCCTGAGAGTGCGACGAATGTCGTGCCATCTCCGTCACCATAGACCATCTTCGTGCCATCCCAGAATGCGTTGTTGTAGTTCGTTGAATAGTGGACCGTTGAGTTCAAGCGTGCACCAGCGTTGTCGTAACTGTTACGACCATATGTGTTTTTATAGAAGTCATATGTTTTTGCAGCGTTGACGTGTGCACTGACAGCAGCGCGGTCATATGTTGCGTTGAAGACGTTATCTGCATCTGCCCAGAGTGTTCCCGGAAGTGATGTCCGGTTTTTCGCGTCGTATGTGTAGACACCTTTTCCGCGCGTCGTATCTTGAAGATAGTATTTCCCAGCACTCAACGTCGTGTTGAATGTTGCGCTTGTGCCAAGTACTGTCGTACCTGTTGCGTGAGCGAGTTGGTCGAACTTGTTAAGTACTTTACCTGAGTTCGCATCGATGAAGTATGTCCAACGTGATGGCTCTTTGCCAGCGAGGACAGTCGATGTGACTTTGTATGCATAGACAGCATCATCTTTTACTGGATAGATGACGAGTTCTGCTTTTGGAGCGACTTCGAATTTAGAAGCCTTGATTGCTTTTTGATAAAGTTTGATCGCTTTCTTTTCAGAGAGCGTTGCTTTTTTCGCGAGACCTGGTTTTCCTTTGACGTTGATCGCATCGTTTACGACTGCTTTCAAAGTACCGTCTTTCGCGACGTTCCCGACGACGACACTACCAAAGACAGGGACGCCATCCACTTCTTGTTGGAGACGTACGATCTGTGAAGATCCGTCTTTTTCGACGTTCTGAACAGCAAAGTCACCTTTTTTGTTCACGAAATCTTTAACGATCGTTGCAGCTGGTTCTGACGAAGCTTTCGTGAGTTTACCAGCTTGAAGACCTTCTGCACCTACGACCGTAGGAACAACAAGTACACTTGCGACAAGCGATGTAGCGAGAAACTTTTTCAAAATAAATCGCCTCCTTGTTTGGGTTGAGTCTAACTATGCCAAAGAATTAGAGAAGCGAGAATAAGTCATTCGAATTAAATCGAATTTTCTGAATATAGTCCGTAGTACCTGTACTGAATTATTAAGTGTGAAAGATATTTCAACGCAAAAAAAGAACCATTCAAGAGAATGGTTCATCGAATCCTTTGGTAGAGATGATGGACATCGTCTCGTGTCTCATCAATCTTAAAGTCATGAGGATCAAGTTCAATCCCTTGTTTTGAGGCAAAGCGTTGAATCTTTTCGAATGACTTCCAAATTTCGATATCGGGTCCTTCATGTTTCCAAAAGACATAACGCGCAGCAGGGATCCGGTGACCCTTCATTCCTTTTGGAATACCGTCGAGTGATGCAACAGGATACCCGACACATTGCGAGTATTTGGTTCCGTTTCGTTCGAGTGAGATATCGAGCGGATAGCTATCTGGTTTCGCAGGAATCTCATGCGAACGTCTTGAAAATTCACGCCAGAGTTCCGGCATCAACGTATGCAGTTCGTTTTCTTCACATGTCAGTCCAAGACCGACAAAATAAAATTCATGACGTTCCACGATTTTAGGATGCATGAGAAACTCCTTTCCGTACTTATGACACGTCTTCGATCGGCGAACGTTTCAAGTCTAGAAAAAGACGCGTAAAGGTGGCGTCCCACTGTGTACCCATGCCCTCTTCCAAGATGGATAAAGCTTTTTCCACTGGCATTCCTTTTCGATAAGGACGATCGGATGTCATCGCATCATAGGCATCGGCAATCGCCATGATTCGACCAAAGAGTGGGATGTCCTCTCCTATAAGACCTTCCGGATACCCCTTTCCGTCGTAGCGTTCGTGATGGTACTTTACCCCAGGAAGAATCGGTTGTAACGTCTTTGGAAGCTGAACTTGCGATAGAATGTGCACGCCGATCACTGGATGTTGCTGAATGGCATGAAATTCTTCATCGGTGAGGCGTCCTTCTTTCAATAACACATCGTCTCGAATCCCAATTTTCCCGATGTCATGCAACAGCGCTGATTTACGTAATAGTTCGATTTGTTCGTTCGATAGATTGGCAGCGGTAGCGATTTCGACTGAATAGGCAGCGACACGAACGGAATGACCGGCTGTGTAAGGATCGCGGGCATCTAATGTCGCGGCAAACAAGGTGAACAAACTATCTAGTAACTGTTCGTTTTCCGCATCACGCTTTTTGATACCTTCCATCATCAAGTTAAAACCAGAAACGAGGTGGGAGAACTCGTCCGAATAGGGATTCGGTAACGAGACGAGTCGATTGCTTTCGACATCTTGAATCCCTTGTTGCAGGGTGACGATCGGTTTGCGAATATTTTCATACAGAAGAAGACTACAAAACGTCGCAACGGATAAGATGACGATTAAAATGAGTGTCGCCCAACTCCAGTAAGAGCGAAGACTTTCATTTTCCGTTAACTGGACAGCAGAGGCGAGAACGAACAGCATGACGGGAAAAACACCGATGATCAGTGTACTGATCAGCATTTTTTGCTTTAGCGTGACGACCGTCGTTTTTTCAGGAAAATCAAATTCGTGTTCGAACGCGTATTTTTCTAACGTAAGTAGCATGCGTTCGGTAACACGATAAGTAAGAAAAAACTCAATTAAAGCATGAAGGATGGCGACGAGGACCGCACCAAAACAAGCAAGACCAATTAAATAGTACGGCATCTGTAACCACCCTTGAGAGATCGCCAGGGCTGTCAGAAGTGAAGCAGGAACGGAAAGACCTAAAAAGTGTGGTCCCATGATGCGCTTTACAGTCAGTATCGGAAAACGATGTGTCGTTTGATAGGCCTCTTGAAACGAGACGAGAGAAGGAATATCGTTTTTGAAAAAGCGGCGTAAGGAAGCGACATGTCGGGAGTAGAGCATGTATTCCAGTGAAAACATCAGGCTGACGGATGCAGCCATGATACCGATTAAAATCAATTGTTCTATTCCGGTGAAGGTAAGCGTCTCGAAAATAAATAGGCAACCGACGCCGAAGACAGCGACGAATGAACCAATCAGATAGTTTCTAAGTAAATGACGTTCAAAATGTTGTAAAGGGCTCATTGGATCCTCCTTATGGTAATCAGAGTGCCTTCAGCGTAACGTTTTCTAAAATGAGAGAAGCGTATTTTTTTGAAAAAGAGGTGAAAGAATCCTTTGAAAATCATTTAAAATTACTACCTAAAAATAGGTATGGTTACAAAGCACTAATTGTCTTAAAAGCAATTGATTAACGAAATAAAATAATCTATGATTTGAATATTCAGAAAAGTATAGTAATCACATGCTTTTCACTACTACATAGGGGGTCAATTCACGTGGGAAAAAAGAAAAAGCTTAGCCTAGCCGTTCTATCTGGAATTACGGCAGCTGCTTTTGCTGTTGGTCCGGTCTTACCTGGTGGGCAGGTAACGTCCGTACAAGCAGCAGAAAAAGTAGCACCTGGTGCACCGATGGACTTGAACACGGTCGATCAGGATCGATTAGCAAAAGTGCTTGAAAAACGTGGGGTCATCTCAAAAGCAGCTTCAGCAGAAACAAAACAAAAAGCCGTTCAAAAGTATCTAGATAAAAAGGCGAATGGAAAACCGGCCGTCGATCATGACCACGATCATGAATCAAATAAAGAAGCAGCGTTTGATAAGAAAACAAAAGACTTCTTAACAAAACAAAAGGAACAACTTGCTAAACAATTGAAGAAAAAACACGACAACTACAAAAAAGGCAATCCGAATGGCTTCGTCAAAGTTGATAAAGCAAAACAGGCAGCCTATAACGGTGCTACACGAACGGATAAAGTCCTCGTCCTCCTCGTCGAGTACAGCGACTTCAAGCACAATAATGTCGTTCAAGAGCCTGGATATATGTATTCGGATGACTTCAACCAAAAACATTATCAAGATTTAATGTTTGGTGATCAAGAGTTCGAACTCTTCAACGGAGACAAAGTAAAGACGTTCAAGCAATATTATGAAGAACAATCAGGTGGTAGTTATTCGGTAGATGGTACGGTGTCCAATTGGTTGACTGTTCCTGGAACAGCTAAAGATTATGGTGCTGACAGTCCTGTGAGTGGAAATGATAACCTTCCTGGCGCAAAAGGCCCACGCGGTCTCGTCAAGGATTCCTTGAATGCAGCTGTTAAAGCCGGCATTAACTTAGCCGATTACGATAAGTTCGACCAGTACGATATGGACGGCGATGGCGACTTGAATGAGCCAGATGGTCTCGTCGATCACTTGATGATCATTCATGCTGGTACAGGACAAGAAGCAGGCGGCGGTAAGCTCGGTGACGACGCGATCTGGTCACACCGCTGGACACTTGGTAGCGTGTATCCTGTAGCGGATACGACGGCAAGCGTCAATTACTGGGGCGGAAAAATGGCTGCTTATGATTACACAGTTCAACCAGAAGATGGCGCGGTCGGTGTCTTCGCGCACGAATTTGGTCATGATCTAGGACTTCCTGATGAGTACGATACACAGTATACAGGTCAAGGTGAACCGGTCGCTTCATGGTCGATCATGAGTGGTGGTAGCTGGAATGGTAACATCGCCGGAACAGAGCCGACAAGTTTCTCGCCACAAAACAAAGAGTTCTTCCAAAATGTGATGGGTGGAAACTGGGCGAACATCCAACAGATTGATTTTGATTCACTCACTAAGGCAGGAACGGCATCGTACCTCGACCAAAGTGTTACGAAATCAAAAAATCCAGGAATCATTAAAGTCAACTTACCGAAAAAGCCGGTAAAAGGCATCACACCGGCTTACGGTAAAAAGTATTACTACAGTACGAAAGGTGACGATCTTCATACGTCGATGACATCACCAGAGTTTGATTTGACGAATGCAAAAGAAGCGAAGTTCGACTTCAAAGCTTACTATGATGTTGAATTTGATTACGATTACTTGACAGTCACAGCTACTGCTGACGGTCAATCGAAAGTCATCGATAAAATTGGTGATCAAGATACAGATGGCGATCAGCGTGCCGAATCAACAAAAGGAGCATGGGTCGATAAATCATATGACCTGAGCGAATTTGCGGGTAAAAAAGTCACGTTGAAATTTGAATATGTGACAGATGGTGGACTTGCACTAGACGGATTTGCACTTGATAACGCGAAGTTGACAGTTGACGGTAAAGTCGTCTTTGAAGATGATGCAGAGGGTACTCCTAAGTTCACTCTAGATGGTTTCGTTGCTTCAGACGGTTTCTCTTATGCAGATAACGCGTACTACCTCGAATGGCGTAACTATGCAGGCTCGGATAAAGCACTCGAGCATGCACGAGGCGTTAAGTACAACACAGGTCTTGTCGTCTGGTATGGCGATTCAAGCTTCAACGATAACTGGGTTGGCGTACACCCAGGTGAAGGATTCCTCGGAGTCGTCGACTCACATCCTGAAGCAATCGTTGGAACACTCAACGGTAAGCCGGTCACGACAGGAAGCACACGTTACCAGATCGCAGATGCTGCTTTCAGTTATGATAAAGCACCTGCATGGCTCATCGATTCGCCATCACGTGGACTCTATGACTACAAAGGTCTCCCTGGTGTGACGAAGTTTGATGATTCGAAATCGTACATCAACCAGTTGATTCCGGACGCAGGGAAATTGCTTCCGAACAACGGGCTGAAGATTCAAGTCATCGGTGAAGCGAAAGATAACTCTGCTGGAGCAGTCTGGATCCACCGTTAAAAACAGAAGAACAGGTTCAGTTTCGGCTGAACCTGTTTTTTATTTTGATTATGTATAAGAAGTGGAATCAATTGGAAAAAACATTGGTCTGACAACTTGACTTTTAAAGCGCATCCATTCTATACTTACGTTAGCTTAATATTGTTATTGTCATTACGGATTCACATCGTGTCACGAACAATCTTTTCGTTGCTCCATGTATTTCGGGACAATAATGAATTCTTTTCATATGCCCAGCATATGTATTAAGTAATTTATTTTTGGAGGTTGTTCCCATGAACACAGGTAAAGTAAAATGGTTTAACGCAGAAAAAGGTTTCGGTTTCATCGAAGTTGAAGGCGGAGAAGACGTATTCGTACATTTCTCAGCAATCACTGGTGAAGGCTTCAAAACTCTTGACGAAGGTCAAGAAGTTGAGTTCGAAATCACTGAAGGCGCACGTGGAGCACAAGCTGCTAACGTCGTAAAACTTTAATTTCAACTATTCAATCGTCCCTTTTCGGAGGGACGGTTTTTTATTAGACTAATATCTTGAATTCAAGATAAATATGAGATATACTCCAATTACCAAATCATTGACAAGGAGTGAGGAAAATGGAATTACTCGGAATTCATCATGTATCGATCTTAACAGGCATGGCGGAACGCAATTATCAATTCTACACACAAATACTTGGCATGCGTCTGATCAAAAAGACTGTCAATCAAGATGACACGACATCGTATCATTTGTTTTATGGAGATGCGGAAGGGAATCCAGGAACAGACTTGACGTTTTTTGATATTCCGCATCTTGGAACGGGCGTACCGGGGGCATCGAGTATCTCTTCGACATCGCTTCGTGTCAAAACAACGGCTGCACTTCATTTTTGGAAACAACGTTTTGAAGCGAAAAATGTGGATCACGATGAAATCGTCGAACGAGCAGGGCGTCGAACACTCGCCTTTCGCGATCAGGAAGGAACACGTTTGATTCTTGTTGCGGAAGATGGTGAGGTAGGTGTCGCAGGTGGTGTACCGTGGCCGCAAAAAGAGATTCCATCGGATTATGCCATCGTTGGACTGGGAGCCGTCACATTGACGGTCAACGATCCGACGTTGACGATCCGTGTACTGACGGAAGTCATGGGATTCCGAAAAGTAGGTTCTTATCCATCTTTAGCAGGTGACTTTGCACCGATTGAAGTCTATGCAACCGGAGAAGGTGGTATCGGAGCAGAGATTCATATTGAGGCACGTCCAGATCTCGACCGAGAACGTCTAGGTCGTGGTGGTGTGCATCACGTCGCGTTCCGAGTGCCGAACAGTGATGAATATGAAAAGTGGGTCGAACGCTTGAATGCCTATCACTTACCGAACTCCGGTAAAGTCGATCGTCACTATTTCCAAGCTCTTTACTTCCGGGAACCGAACCATATTTTGTTTGAACTCTCGACTGATACACCGGGATTCGCGACGGATGAGTCGGTTGAAACGTTAGGGGAGACGCTTGCATTACCACCGTTTCTTGAACCAAAGCGAGCTGCTATCGAAGCACGGTTACGTCCACTCGAAATCTGACAATCCTGTGACACAGGTCACAGAAGGATCGTCCATCCCGTATACTAAGAACAGGAATTAAGAAAAAGGAGTGACGGGATGTTAAGAACTACGCTTGGGCAATTCCGAATGATTGCGATACTAGAAGGAATCTCGTTTTTAGTCTTACTGTTGATTGCGATGCCGTTGAAGTATATGGCGGATATTCCGCAAGCCGTTTCAGTCGTGGGTGCACTTCACGGTGTCTTGTTCGTCATGTATGCACTCTGGCTCGCAGTCGTGAAATTCAAATACGATTGGTCGATCGTCAAGGCAGGGATTGCGTTCATCGCATCATTCATCCCGTTTGGTACATTTGTGCTCGACTGGAAGCTAAAACAGGAAGCAACAAACGCGTAAATTGTGTATACTGAATAGAGCACGGCTGTGGATAACTGTTTTTGTCTATGCGAAGCAGGTTATCCACAGCTTTTTTCTGTGGATAATTTTTAGGAGGATATATCATGTCAACATTTGAAACATTACACATCAGTGACCTGTGGATAAAAAAATTACAAAAACAAGGCATCAAGGAGCCGACACCGATTCAAGAACAAGCGATTCCGTCATTACTCGAAGGACGCGACTTGATTGGACAGGCGCAAACGGGAACAGGGAAGACGTTGGCGTTTCTCTTACCCATCCTTGAGCAAATTGATGTCGAATCACAAACGGTTCAAGCATTGATCGTCGCACCGACACGTGAACTTGCGCGTCAAATTGCCGACGAGACGCATAAACTGATTCGGAATACAGAGCAGTATCGTGCGCTTGCTGTATACGGCGGACAAGACGTCTTTAAACAGATTCAACGTCTCGGTCGGATGCCACAAATTATCATCGGAACGCCAGGACGGATACTCGATCATGTCGGTCGTGGCACACTTGATTTAAGTGAATTACGGACGCTTGTTTTGGATGAAGCAGATCAAATGCTGCAAATCGGTTTCTTGCCAGAAATCGAAGACATCATCGAGGCGGCACCGGTTGATCGTCAATTCGTCATGTTATCTGCAACGATGCCACCGAAAGTAGAGGAACTGGCGAAAACGTATTTGCGTAACCCGGTCGAAGTGCAAGTAGAAGCGGAAAGCATCACCGTAGAAGCGATCGAGCAGTTCGTCGTTGAGACGACGGATCGCCGCAAACAAGCGACACTGCGGACGATGCTTGACGAGATGCGTCCGTACGCAGCCATCATTTTCTGCCGTACACAACGTCGCGTTAGTAAATTGAACGAAGAAATGCAGATGCAAGGGTATCCGACGGATGAATTGCACGGTGGACTAACGCAAGGGAAACGGGAAAAAGCGATGGCGAAGTTCTATCAAGGAAAAACACAATTCCTGATCGCAACAGATGTCGCTTCGCGTGGACTTGATGTGACAGGTGTGACACACGTCTTTAACTATGATTTACCAGATGATGCGGAAAGTTACGTTCACCGGATTGGTCGGACAGGACGTGCTGGGAACGACGGGATTGCCGTTTCGATCGTGACACCAAAAGATGGTCGGACGTTCCGTGATATGGAGCGGGAATTGAACATCTCGGTCACACCAATCGTCGTCGAATTGTCTGAAGAAGCGATTCGCGCACAGCACGACCAAAGCAAAGGAACTCGAAAAGTGACGGAAGGACGTGGAAACACACGTCGTTCGAACAACCGTCGCCCAGGACGTGCACATCGTAAGTAATATAGAAACAACATAAAAGAGCCGGTCTACTTCTCTCATCAAAAGAGAAAATAGATCGGCTCTTGTTTTATTTGGCATACACCATCTGACCACCGAGATGTCCGGTATAAGCAAGTAATCCGCTACCGACGATGGCAGCAACGAAACTGAGTAATAAAAACATTTTTTTGTTTGAGCGGTAACCCAATAACAGAAATAACAGCGAGACACTAAAGGCAATCAGACCGAACAACGCGTCACTGATGTGCAACTACGACAAGGCGCGGTCGCGACATCGAACCGTGTCTATCGATCGTGGAAGACGGACGGACAGACGCATCATCATTTGTTAGATGGACGAACAGGACGCCCGACGAAAAGCCCGATCCTCCAAGTGACTGCATCTGCACCACAACTCTATGAAGCGGAAGTCATGACGAAGCTTGCCTTTCAGATGACAGAGGCAGAACGTCAAGAAAAGCTGTTTCGTTGGTTTCCAAAAGGACGATTACTGATTTTGGATACTGCTGGGGAATGGCGAAGTGAACAGAAGGGAGTGAGTGAGATATGGACTGGATGAAATGGTTGTTCTCGACATGGACGATGATTCGATTGAGTGGATTAAGTGGACACTTCTTCATGACGATTTCTGTCTTAGCTGGATTGCTCGGTTCCTACCCGGCACTCAAAAAACAAAAAGCACGACTGCATCACGTGCATTTATATAGTGGCTGGGCAGGTTTACTCGCAATCGTCTTACATGCGACGCTCATCATCGTCGATTCATACGCACCACTGACGATTTTTGAGGTCCTGATTCCGGGGCAAGCTTCTTATGAACCACTCTGGAATGCGCTAGGAACGATCAGTCTCTACTTATTCGGGTTCGTTCTCGTGACTTCGGATTTCTTAAAGGAGACGCTAGGCAAGACGCTTTGGAAATTGACACACTGGCTCGTCTTACCTGCTTGGCTATTAATGACGGTACACGGTCTATTCATCGGTACGGATACGGGAACTCTGTTTACGACGATTTGGTACGCTGTCTCAACACTGACGATGTTTACGCTCGTCCTATACCGGATGCGGATCCGTCCTGTTCAACGGACTCGAACTTCAGCAAAAGAGCGCTCAGTCGTACGCTGAGCGCTCTTTTCATTGTCGTGCGAGCCAAGACGTCCATTCGTTAAAGGCAGCATCCCGATTCTCGATATAGTTGTGATCACTATCGACGATCGCTTCCTCAAACGGGCTGTCTGATAGTAGTAAGTCATGATGGAGTGCTTTGATCGACGTTTCGTCCCGTTCTGACGTCATAAGTAACATCGAGCGATCGGCTAGACGTTCTTTTAGCGTCAGTAAGTTCCAAGTCGTATGATGGTGCTTCAACTCGTCTAGTAACGCGTCAGCAACGGCACCATTTAGGAAAGCAGCTCCACGCTCGAGTACACCGTGTAGCGCAGCTTCGTATTCTGGATGTTCAAGGACGAGCTGACCGACGAGACCGAAATTAAACGGAGAGATCCCGACATAATGTGCAGCCTCTGGTGTCTCAGCAAAAGCATGCAGACCGGCGAAGCCGCCCATGCTATGACCAACGACGGTAATCTGATCTGCCTTGATGCCATGTTCGGTAGTGAAAGACTCTGAGCAGACGTACTGTAATGTGGCAGTTGCGTCTTCCAAAACATGCTGGAATCGGAATGTTCCGGGACTTCCAATCGTTCCACGATATGACGTGACGAGTACATGGTATCCTGCGCTTTGAAGTTGAACTGCCCAGTCCATATTCAACTGTTTCCCGGGAAATCCGTGGAAGAGGACAATCAGTGGAGCATCCTCTGTGTGTTCAGGTGAATAGAGACGGACAATCAACTGTTCTGAACCACCGCTTGGAACATGGAGATAGGATAGTGTTGCTTTTTTCGTGATCGTTTCCAAAAAAACACGCTCCTTCATAATCATTTTCTAAGTCTTAGTGTGCGTGAAGATGCACAATCATGCAATGATTAAGTGTGTGAACTAAAAAGATGGGATACCCTTTTGGGCATCCCATCTTTTGTAAAGCATCGCTTAGAATACTTTTGTCGTCCATGATTCACAGTTCCATAAGTCTGTCGCAACAGCTTCATAGAATTCTGGTTCGTGTGAGATCAACAAGACTGTTCCTTTGTACTCTTGTAACGCACGTTTTAATTCTTCTTTGGCTTCGACGTCCAAGTGGTTCGTCGGCTCATCGAGTACGAGGATGTTCGATTCCGTATTCATCAATTTACAAAGACGGACTTTCGCTTTTTCCCCACCGCTGAGCACTTCGATTTTCGATTCGATGTGTTTCGTCATCAAACCACACTTCGCGAGCATGGCGCGGACTTGTTGTTGTGTCAGAGACGGGAACGTATTCCAAATCTCTTCGATACACGTATTCGAGTTCTTCTCTTTAACTTCTTGTTCGAAGTACCCGATATGCAGGTTTTCTCCTCGCTCAACGACACCAGAGACAGCTGGAATTTCACCGAGCAAACTCTTGAGCAACGTCGATTTACCAATTCCGTTCGCACCGTGCAAGGCAATCTTCTGCCCACGTTCGATCGTCAGATCGAGAGGACGAGAAAGTGGCTCATCGTATCCGATGACGAGACCTTTTGCTTCGAACATCAATTTACTTGGTGTCCGTGCTTGGAGGAAATGGAACTCTGGTTTTGGACGTTCTTGCGCAAGTTCAATAACATCCATCTTATCGAGCTTCTTCTGACGTGACATCGCCATGTTCCGTGTCGAGACACGTGCTTTGTTCCGAGCAACAAAATCCTTCAACTCAGAGATTTCCTGCTGTTGACGCTTAAACGCAGACTCGAGTTGTTTTTTCTTCGCTTCATGGATCGTGACGAAGTTGTCATAGTCACCGACATAACGATTCAATTCTTGATTTTCCATATGATAAATCAAGTTGATGACACTGTTAAGGAATGGGATATCGTGCGAAATCAAGATGAACGCATTCTCATATTCATTCAAGTAGCGTTTCAACCATTCGATATGCTGGACATCGAGATAGTTGGTCGGCTCATCGAGTAAGAGAATGTCTGGTTTTTCAAGGAGAAGTTTAGCAAGCAGGATTTTCGTCCGCTGTCCACCACTGAGCTCCTGTACATCCCGATCGAGTCCGATCTCATCGAGACCAAGACCGCGCGCGATTTCTTCAACTTTTGCATCGATCGTATAGAAGTCGTTATTCGTCAAAATGTCTTGTAAGACGCCGACTTCTTCGAGCATCTTTTCAAGTTCTTCTGGCTCGACTTCGCCCATTTTACCGTACAAATCATTGATTTCCTGTTCGATGTCGAACATGTACTGGAATGCGCCTTTAAGGGCATCCCGGATCGTTAATCCTTTTTCAAGGACAGCATGCTGGTCCAAATAACCGACGCGTACATGCTTCGCCCATTCGACTTTTCCTTCATCCGGCTCAAGTTGCGACGTGATGATATTCATGAACGTCGATTTTCCTTCACCGTTCGCACCGACGAGACCGATGTGCTCGCCTTTTAACAGGCGGAAGGAGACATTTTCGAAAATGGCGCGGTCACCGAATCCGTGACTTAAGTTAGATACCGTTAAAATACTCATAATTGCTCCTTATTTCATGAATTCCTGTGACTTAGACGCCTGTCCGTTTTTTCTGGTTGTTCGCTTTTTTCGTCTGTTGGCTCGTCAATTGTTTCGTTTGTGTCCCTTGTAAGCCGGTCGGACGTTTTGTTTGCGCTTGTTTTTTTGCCTTCAAGCGCTCGACCATTGCCTCTTGCAATGATAGTTTTTTTGGTTGTTCACTCATGTTCGTTCACCTCGATTGATTCGTTCTTACCTTCTAGTATGCCAAAAAAAACGTCTCTTGGAAATGAAGAGACTTGATTTTACTTCTTAAAGTGTATCTGCGAGATAAACGACGTAACAATTGCGATCGATATCGATTTCACAGCTATCACGCTCGAAAATGCCGTGACCTTCGACTTCGATCTTGTCCTTGATCAAGAAACGCATCGCTTGAACATGGTTCGGAACCGTTGATGTTTTTAAAAGCGGTTGGGCACTATCTGATAGATACTTTCTGAATTCAATGTGGATTTGATGAGGTGGATACACGCGCTCTTCCGTTGCACGGGGCGATGCTTTGATATGGTCGACGATCAATTGATCGTATTCGCCTGCCATTTCATTGGAACGAAGCTCATATTGATGTCCTTCGATGATATGGAATTCACAGAGTTGATGGGCGATGATCTCTTCTGGCTCAATTGCATAGCGATCGTATTGATAAATCGGATGGAATTCATCATTTTCTTCAACATAATAGGCAAGTGACATGCGTAAATCCTCCTTTTTGTTCTATAGATACTATTACCACGTTCGGAGAAAAAAAGTTCCGGTAGAACAAAGAAACTTTTCTCTCTGAAAAAGCGTATACTATCCATAACGAGAGTAAATGGAAAGGGGACTGAGACGGTGAATTGGATGAAACAAGCGACATTAGCTGCAACACTGTTAATTGGAACGACACTGAGTGGTTGCGGATCGGATGATGCACGAGCGGAACGACCAGACGATCCGGATTGTGATGACTATGAATACGATAATGATGAAGGCGTTTGGTACTGTGATGATAGCTCGTCGACCCATTCAGGATTCTATTACTGGGGTGGTAGTTATTTCGCATCCCGTGCCTTGATGCATAGTGCGATGCGAACAAAAGGATATACGCCGAAATCAAAAGCAGTGAAAAGCTATAACACGAAGACAAAAGGATTCGGAACAGGCTCGTCTTCCGGCTTTTTCGGCGGATGAACAAGCGGCAAACCTTTTACGGAGACATCGATCGTTTTTGGGATGTGCTAGACGGGGAACCGTACGCTGTGACGGAAATCATGCCCATCTCGGACGAACGAATCGACCAACTGCATGATGCGGCGCAAGAAGTTTACCGGATATTTGAAAAAGTGCTTCCGATTCTTCGATCGATGGATGATGAGGCACTGCTCGAGCTCGGCTTTCCAGTTGAGAGTCTCGCTTTTTTACGACTCGAGACGATGCGACCGTTGACCGTCATCGGACGCTTTGATTTCATTGCGACGGCAAATCGTATTTCACTCATGGAATGGAACGCGGATACGCCGACTTTCATTAAGGAAGTATTTGAAGTCAATGATGTCGTAGCGGAAAAACAAGGTTTTGAACGGGTCAACGATGGGGAAAACAAATGGCTGAAGGCAACGGTCCGTCGTGCGATCGAAGCCGCGACACATCGGACGAAACAGCATCCGCACGTCGTCTTCACCTCACATGGTGACCATATCGAGGATCGGTTGACGGCTGAGTATTTGCAGTCGTTTTGGGATGATGCGACCTACTGTCCACTTCATGCTTTAGAGATTCGTCCGGAAGAAGGTTTGTACGATGAGGCAGGTAAAAGAATCGATATCTTATATCGTCAAACCTTTCCGATTGAGATGGCTTTACTTGACCGGGATGAGGACGGAAGAAATTTAGGACAATTACTCCTGCAACTCGTTGAGACGGGGCGACTGGAAATCATCAACCCGCCGTCTGCCTTTTTAATGCAAGCCAAGTCGGTTCTTGCATTGATTTGGATGTTGCATGAAACCAATCATCCGTACTTGAGCGAAACGGACCACACGATGATTGCGCGTTATTTTTTACCGACATACTTATCCGCTGATCCATTCATTTCAAGTCAGCGATCATTCGTTAAAAAACCGATCTTCGGGCGTGAGGGAGATACTGTGACGGTCCATGATGGACGCGGAAATATCATGCTAAAAAACGAACAGCATACGTTTCGTGATCAACCGGCTGTTTATCAAGCATATCAAGAATTACCGACGTACTCACTTCGGGAAGAGGGAGAAGTCGCGTATATGTACGGTGTCTTTATTTTAGGAGGAAGACCAAGTGCGATCGGTGTACGTGCCGGAGAACGGATCACTGGAAACCGTTCCTATTTCGTACCAATTGGTCGACAGCATGAAGGAGGGAGAAACGTATGAGAGCAGCAATTTTAGGAGCATCTGGTCTAGTCGGACAAGAACTCGTCGATCGTTTGTTGGCAGAAGATGCATACAGCGAGGTACATGTTCTCGTTCGTCGCCCGATGCGCCGTTTTCATCCGAAATTGGAAGAATGGGTGATTGATTTTGATCGTGTGACAGAAATTGAATTACCTGTCGTCGACCATGTCTATTGTGCACTGGGCACGACGATCAAACAAGCAGGATCGCAAGAGGCATTTCGTCTGGTTGACTACACATATCCGATTGAACTTGGTCGTGAATTGTTAGACCTCGGGGCGACACGATTTGCCTTGATTTCGGCGCTCGGTGCCCATCCGAATGCCAAAACCTTCTACAATCGCGTAAAAGGGGACACGGAAAACGGATTACGTGTACTGGGGTATGACGCGTTATTGATTTTTAGACCATCATTGTTACTAGGGGATCGAGATGAATTCCGCTTCGGCGAACAAGCGGCTGCGAAAATTTCAACGGTCTTACGCCCCTTGTTGAAGCGGAGCGCCATTGCTCCGATCGAAGCTGGTCAAGTCGCTGCGGCGATGATCCGTGAAACGTTACATGCACCGCCTGGAATTACAATCATCGAATCGAAACAGATGCAATCCTGAGCAGTCGAGTAATCGACTGCTCTTTTTGTTATTCTTGTAACGTAAATAATATTTGACTCATCAAATGATTTGCGGTTGAATGGTAAAGTGCTGTCTCATATATAAAAAAAGAAGTGAGACAATTCAGGCAAAACAGTGTATTCGTATCCTATCTGTTTCGTCACGCTTATCGTTTGGGGAAAGCGGGAAAAGATGATGGATTATGCACTTATTTAGGATTGATGAAAGGAGCCGATCATATGGCAGAGTTTGATCGCGATCAGGTCTATAAGACCGTTCCGCAAAAAGGATTCTTCGGGAATCCGAAAGGGTTGTTCACCCTCTTCTTCACTGAGTTTTGGGAGCGTTTCTCCTACTATGGCATGCGTGCCATCCTTATCTTCTACATGTACGATTCAGTTGCCAATGGTGGGCTAGGTATTGATAAGACGACAGCTGCGTCAATCATGGCCGTTTATGGTTCGCTCGTCTACATGTCAGGGATCATTGGGGGATGGGTAGCTGACCGTTTACTCGGTACGTCACGGACCGTCTTCTATGGTGGTATCTTGATCATGCTAGGGCATATCGTCCTTGCTTTACCAGCAGGCATTACAGCCCTCTTCATCTCGATGGGACTCATCGTCATCGGTACTGGTTTCTTGAAACCGAACGTATCGAATATCGTTGGTGATTTGTACAGCAAGACGGATAACCGTCGCGATGCTGGTTTTAGTATCTTCTACATGGGGATCAACGCTGGTGCATTCCTCTCACCACTCGTCGTCGGTGAAGTGGCTGACCGCGGTGGATATCATGCTGGTTTCGCACTCGCTGCCATCGGGATGTTCGCAGGACTTGTCGTCTTCGTCTTGACGAAAAAGAAAAACCTTGGTCAAGCGGGTACGTATGTCTTGAACCCATTAAAAGGGGACGAGAAAAAACGTTTCATTACGATCGCATCAATCGTTGTCGTCGTGATTGCGGTACTCGGTGTCGTTGCATCGATGACAGGACTGTTGACGATTTCTCGCTTTACTTTAATGGTCACGATTCTCGGGATCTTGATTCCGATTGCTTACTTCACAGTCATGCTTCGTAGTCCAAAGATCACGGATGATGAGCGCTCACGTTTGATTGCGTATATTCCGCTCTTCATCGCAGCAGCGATTTTCTGGGCAATCCAAGAACAAGGTTCATACGTCCTCTCCATCTTCGCAAGTGAACGGACGAACCTTTCATTCTTAGGATTCGAGATTCAACCAGCGTTCTTCCAATCGTTGAATCCGCTCTTCATCATCGTATTAGCACCTGTGTTTGCGAGCTTCTGGGTCAAACTCGGTGACCGTCAACCAACGACGATGCAAAAGTTCTCGTTTGGTCTTCTGTTCGCCGGACTTTCATTCATCGTCATGACACTACCAGGTATCCTGTTCGGTGTTGAGACATCAGTTAGTCCACTCTGGCTTGCACTGAGCTTCTTCCTCGTCGTCATCGGTGAGCTCTTCTTGTCACCAGTCGGTCTATCGGCAACAACAAAACTGGCGCCGGCAGCCTTCTCAGCGCAAACGATGAGTTTGTGGTTCTTGACGAACGCAACGGGTCAAGCGGTCAACGCACAAATCGTTAAATACTACACGAATGACACGGAGATTTTGTACTTCGGTATCACGGGTATCGTTGCCGTCATCTTCGGATTACTCTTGTTCGCTTTCGCACCAAAACTTCAAAAATACATGCGCGGCATTCGCTGATGCATGAAAAAGACGCTTTCTCGATTGAGAAAGCGTCTTTTTATTAATCGTTCGTCCGAATATGGCGTAACCCTTCTGCAAGCAAGGCGACCAATGTCCCGAGAACGAGACCGTTTGACATCAGGGTCGTCACAAGTGGTGGTAAATCGGCCGTTGCTCCTTTCGGTAGTAACAACGCACCGATACCGACGAGGACCGGGAGACCAACCGTGATCATCGCCGTTTGACGATTCAAGTCACGGGCTGCTTCCGTGACGCCGATGATGGCCATGCCGGCAACGATTGGTGCGACCATCGCATAACCGACAGCGACAGGGATTTTAGCGATCAATCCGACGAATGGTGTCACGATACTAAGAAAGAGACACGTGATGTTCGCATAGACGAACGCTTTCCGGTCCGTGTTATCCGTTGAGGCGATGAACCCAGCCGTTCCGGAAATGGCGACAGGACCTACCGTACCGAACAGACCAGCGAAGAGTTGTCCGATACCAGCCGTGATACCAGCTGTTCCGACTTGTCCTTTGACGGTTTCACCACGCTTGGCACTGATGATCCGTTCGATGACCTTGATGTTCGCTAAGACGTTCGTCATTAAGAGTAACGAGATGATGAGCGCTGTCGGTAACAAGCTCCAGTCGACATGAATACCGCCGAACGGCAACAAGCTCGGTAAAGTGAACAGTGGACCATCAAAGCTTGGCATCTCGGCACGACCGATTAATGCAAACATACTCCAACCGACGAGTAGCGTGATTAACAAAGCATACTGGCGTAAGCGATCACTGCGTTCTAAATAAAGCGAGATCAAGACGGTCAGAATCGAGATGACGGCAGGTAATACTTGAATTCGTCCATCCTCGATATTGAGCAATCCTTTCATGACGGATCCGGATAACTGTGCTGACAGCAACAGCATATAAACACCGATGACTTGCGGGGTGAAGAGCGGGACTAAGCGTCGCAAGACACCGGTTACCGTCAAGATGATACAGATGATACCGCTGAGTAGGAGTAAGAATCCAAGCGACTGTAACGTGTTTGAGTAACTGCCGTACAATGTGACACCAATCGACGAATAGAGAGCAAATACACCCCACCAAATTCCAGCAGGACCTTCCATGATCGGTAGACGATGTCCGAGCAGGACTTGAAAGAGACTTAAGATGGCAAATACGAATAGACAACGAGATAAGAAGGAAAGCGTCTCGGCACCCGAGAGTTCAAACGATGCTGCGATGGCAAGGGGCGGGGCAATGTTGGTACAAATGATGAATAAAAACCATTGAATCGTAGACACAAGGGTACGCGGCAAAACGTGAATCTCCTTTCGAAAAAACAATATTGGTTTCATCTTAAACCAATTCATGAAAAAGAGATAGGTATGCTTACAATGACTGAAAATTCTAATATTTGTTTTCATATGTGATTTAACACATAATATTGGGTATAACGGTAAAGGGAGGGAATGACATGAAAAAGTGGATTATACGAATCATCGGAACGATTGCTGCGCTCTTGGCACTGCTTGTATGTGCCTTCATGATCTGGGCACAGTTCGATTATGATGCGTCTCCCCAAGCAATATCTTACATGGAGGCAGATACACCCCGTGAAGTGACATTTGGAAAAAAGACGAGTGATGTCGGATTCATCTTTTATCAAGGGGCAAAAGTCGATGCAGCAGCCTACAGTTATTACGGTAAGCAACTAGCGAAAGACGGGCACTTCGTCGTCATCCCGAAGCTACCGTTTCGGATTGCGTTGCTTGACTCAAACGAAGGACTCGCTATCATCGAGGAATATCCGCAGGTCAAAAAATGGTATCTGATTGGGCATTCGCTCGGTGGAAGCGCAGCTTCGACGATCGTCGAACAACATCCGAAAATTAAGGGGATCGTTTTCCTCGCGTCCTATCCGATTGATTCGATTGATGTGCCCTCGTTGACGATTTATGGTGGACGAGATGGTGTTTTACCCGTCACTGATATCGAAAAAAGTAAACAGGACGTTCGAAAAGATGCGGTATTCCATGAAATCAAGCAAGGGAACCACGCGAACTTTGGGATGTACGGTCGACAAAAAGGGGATAACAGTAGCCCATTAACGCCAAAAGAACAACAGGATGAGTCATTAGATGAAATCAAACGATTTATCGATACACCTTAATCGATTCGCTTAGCGAATAAACGATTCATTAATCAAACGAAAAGGATGGAGAGATTTCGGCACTGGGTCCGGAATCTCTCCATCCTTATTTTTACTGAGTCATCGACTCAACTCAAGCGATGAGCGACTTCGTCAAGCGTTGGCAGAGCAGCCATTGCGCCTTTGACGGAAGCGGCAAGTCCACCTGAAATCGCTGCGAATCGACCGATGTCGCGAAGTTCATCTTCAGACCAATCAAACGAAAAATCGCGTAATGCACACTGGTAGAGTAAACCGGACATGAAGGCATCTCCAGCACCTGTCGTATCGATTGCGTCGACCGTAATCGCATCGATGACAGCCATCGCACGATCCGTATAGAGAATCGATCCTTCACTTCCTCGCGTGATGGCAAGAAGACGAATCGGATATTCAGCTAACAATTCAGCAGCCCCGTCATCAAGATTCGTTTGTCCAGTTAGAAACGTCAATTCTTCCTCAGCAAGTTTGACGATTTGTGCATCCGGTAGGACAGACCGAATCGTCGTCCGCGCTTCGTCAAGATTCGGCCATAACGACTCTCGTAAGTTCGGATCGTAAGAGACGGGTACTTCGTGTGCTTTTGCACGTGCGATGGCTTTTCGTGTCGCGTTGACGGATTCTCCAGTGATTAAAGAGATCGAACCGATGTGTAATAAATCGACGGACGTGAAATCCTCTGGGACATGCGTTTCGTGGAATTGCATATCAGCGCGCTCCGCGTTGATGAACTCGAACGATCGCTCTCCATCCTGACCGTTCGTAACGAGCACAAGTCCTGTTTTTTGCGTCGAATCGTGGACGAGATGATCGGTACGAACACCATAATGATGTAACGTATCTTTCAAGAAGTGCCCCATCGAATCATCACCGACAGCTCCAAGAAAATAACTATCAGCACCTAATCGAGCGAGTCCGACAGAGACATTGGCAGGAGCACCTCCAGGATTTTTTTGAAACGTCATGTTATCAGCATCGAGAGGAATCAAATCAATCAATGCTTCCCCTAAACTAAAGATTTTCATACGTAGAACTCCTTTCAAGATCCGGACGAATCCGTTCGATGTGTAAAGCCATATAGCCGATTTCTGATTCAGGTACACGTGTATCGAGTTCGACAGTCAACCAAGTGCCCATTTGACTCGCACAGGCATAAGCCTCGGCATAACGTGTTTTGACGGCAGATAAAATCACGTCATCCATGTCGTGTAAGGTTTCTCCTTGTTCAATCCGGGCGAGGACCAGTTTCATATGCGTAAAGAAACGATAATACGTCATTGATGAGGTCTCGATCGTTTGTCCAAAAAAGACTTCGATCTGTTCACGTAGTTCATTGAGTAACGTGACCGTTTGTAATGCAGTAGCCATGTTCGGATGCGTTTGACGTGCATTATATAAGTGTAGCGCGATGTTCGCCGCTTCTTCTTTCGGTAGTGTGACCTGTAAAGCACGCTCGATTTCAAGAACTGCCCATTCTCCGATTGCATACTCCGGTCCATACAAAAGGCGAATCTCTTCTGCCAATCGATTATGCACGACGAGTTGTTCACGTGCTAATCGTACGGCGTGAGCAAGGTGGTCCGTCAGACTGACATGAATATAGTCATGAAACGGTGTCTGAAGCTCACCTTCTGCATGCGAGATGATCCGTTCCGATAAATCAATGATCTCGAGTGGTGTCGTTGTCAGAATCTCTTTAAACTGTTCTGCATTTTCAAATGAAGGGATGAACATTTTTTCGATTTTCGTCGCTTGAATCGGATCTTTTTTCTTTTTTCCAAAAGCAATGCCTGGTCCCATGACGATGCGTTCCTGTCCATTTTCTTTGACGACAACAGCGTTGTTATTGAGGATCTTATGAATAATCAGCCTGACGTCCTCCTTTCCGGTCTTTTCTTCTATTATAAAGCGAACTCCGGCGCTTTGCGAACCGACAAATGCGACCACCGAGCCCGAGGACTCGGTTTGGTCGCATGAAGGATTAAGCAGCAACGTCCGTTTCTTTTTGTTTTCGTGCATCGAGACGCATCAAGACGACAGTCGAGATGAAAGCAGTGACGACTGCAATGGCGAACCCAACGAGATAGTTAATCAAGTTTGATGCACCGAGTGGCGCGACGATCGCAATCATTGGAATACCAGTTAATCCATAAGCGTTCGCAGCGACTTGTGTCAAGACGACATAACCGCCACCGATCGCACCACCAATGGCACCACCGATGAATGGTTTTCCAAGACGTAAGTTGACGCCATAGATGACAGGTTCCGTGATTCCGAGAAAGGCCGAGAACGCAGACGGTAGAGCGAGTGCTTTGAGTTTGACGTTCTTCGTTAAGAAGTAAACGGCAAGTCCAGCACCACCTTGAGCGACATTCGCCATTGACCAAATCGGTAAGAGGAAGTTCTTTCCGATACTCTTGTCGGCAAGTAATCCTGCTTCAATGGCATGGAAACTGTGGTGCATCCCCGTGATGACGATTGTCGAATAAAGTCCACCGAAGAGAAGACCGGCGACGACTGAGAACTGTTCATAGAAGAAGACGAGTACGAATGAAATGCCTTTTCCGAGTAACGTTCCAATCGGACCAATAACGATCAATGCCAAGAATCCAGTGACGAGGACAGTGACGAATGGTGTGACAAGTAGATCGAGTGTTTCTGGCGTCCGCTTACGAACTTGTTGTTCAATCTTTGCCATGACCCAAACCGTTAAGAGAACCGGGAAGACCGTTCCTTGATAACCGATCAACTCGATGTTCATTCCGAGGAACTTCATGACTTCCGGATCACTATTACCGAGCGTCCAAGGGTTTAAGAGGGACGGGTGTGTCATGATTCCCCCGATGACGGCACCGAGGTACGGGTTCGCACCGAATTCACGGGCTGCCGAGAAACCGATCAGAATCGGTAAGATGATGAAGGCAGAAGACGAGAACATATCCAGTAGTTGGACGATCGGTGAATCACCGTCAACCCAACCGAAGGCCTTGATCATACCGAGTAATCCCATTAAAAGACCAGCTGCGACGATTGCCGGAATGAGTGGAACGAAGACGTTCGAGAGCGAGCGGGCAAGACGGGCGAACGGATTTAATTTTTGCGATGCAGCCTTTTTAACGTCGAGTGGTTCTTCTCCATCGACCTTTACACCGGCAAGTGGTGCAAACGCAGCAAATACCTTGTTGACGGTACCGGTTCCAAAGATGATTTGGTATTGACCAGAACTTGAGAAGGCGCCGCTGACACCATCTAAGTCTTCAAGTGCTGCTTGATCGACCTTTGATTCATCATGCAAGACAAGACGTAAACGCGTCGCACAATGAGCAGCAGTGATGATGTTCTCGCGTCCACCGACGAGTTCGAGCACACGCTTAGCAGTTTGTTGATAATCCATCGGAAAAGTCCTCCTTTTTCATGAAACGTGCTGAATGAGACAAAAAAAGGCAAGACCGAACGACACCTCTCCTAAGGAGGCGTCATTTCGGTCTTGCCAGCCGTACTGTCACAATCCGCACTATTGATTTGATTTCATCATAAAGGAGAAAAGAAAGCGTTGTCAACAATCAATTTTCATTTTTTTGAATTTGAATATCGACCTCAACCCCGTAGTGATCGGAAACGACCGGTCCGTGAATCCCATCAAACACGACACCGACACGTTCGACGTCAATTTTCCGATTCGATAAGACGAGATCGATCCGCAATCCTTGTTGATTGTCTTCCCATCCATCGATGTTGCCATTGATCGTCTCAATTCCGACCGTTTCCTTAGCTAGAAGGAAAACGTCTTGCAATCCCCGTTGCATCATATAGTCATAACCTGTATTTCGTTCTAAGGCATCGTTGTTGAAATCACCGAGGAAGAATGTCCATTCGAGTGGATCCATCCGAGCCATCAAATGATTGAATTGTTCCTGGAACGGTTCGACTTCATCTGCCCACCAGCCAAGATGGCATGTATTGAACGTAATCGGTGTTCCGTCGACTTGGATCGTCGCACGAACGATTTTTCGCGATTTCCAATCGAATGTATCTTGACTGCGGCTGACATAATAACTGTCCGATTTTAAGATTGGATGTTTCGTCAAAAGAGCGAGTCCTTCTTCGTACTTATCATAGCCGATATGAGCAAAATCCCAGACGAGGGAGTAGGTTTGACCTTGGTCTTTTAACGCTTGCTGGATCAAATAGGCAAAGTTATCGTTGCGCACATCGTCATAGACGATGGGTGTATCCATCAATTGACTCACTTCTTGTAGTGCGATGACATCATAATCTTGAGCGAGAATTTGTTGGACGATCTGGTTTAATTTTTCAAGTGGTTGTTCTTCTTGCCACGAATGACAGTTTAATGTGAGTAGACGCATGAGTGGTCCTCCTGGTTTTTCAAATAAGAAAGGTGAAACTCTTATAAAAGAGCTTCACCTTTAGGTAGTTCCCTAATCTCGCAGGTTTATGCGCCGATCCGGTCTTGGATATCTGATTTTAAGATATCGGCTTTTGGACCGTAGATGGCTTGCACGCCATTGTTCTTAAGGATCAGACCAAGTGCACCGTTTGCTTTCCAGTCTGCTTCTTTTGCAACAAGCGCTGGATCTTTGACAGTGACACGAAGACGCGTCATGCAGGCATCGACGTCCTCGATGTTTTGCTGTCCACCAAGCAAATCGATGATTTGTGAAGCTTGCGAACCGTCGGCAGGAGCTGATGTCGCAGCAGCCTCACCTGAAGCTTCAGTTGTAGATACGTTGATATCGTCCAGATAGTTCCCGTTACGACCTGGTGTCGCATAGTTGAACTTCTTGATGACGAAACGGAACGTGAAGAAGTTCAAGAAGAAGAAGAACACACAGACACCGATGAAACGAATTAAATCACCAATTAAACCAGCTTTTGCGATCAATGGAATCCGCGTCAAGAGTTCGATCGCACCGAATGCGTGAATCCGAAGATGCATGACATCTGCTAGTGCGAAGGCAACACCCGTCAATACAGCGTAGATGACGTAAAGAACAGGAGCGATGAACATGAACATGAATTCGATTGGCTCCGTGACACCTGTCAAGAAGACTGCAAGTCCAGCAGATAAGAAGACAGGTTTGTATGCTTTCTTCTTATCTTCATCAACTGACATGTACATTGCAACAGCAATACCGATCAATGAAGCAAGTGATGTGACGACTTGTCCTTCTTTAAAACGAGCAGGAACGACACTGTTGATTAAGTCATTGTATCCTTGTGTGTTACCGGCTTGTTTTAAGTTAACAAGGTCAGTGATCCAAGCTAACCAAAGCGGATCTTGACCCGCAACCGTCGATCCTTGAGCAGCACCTGTCAGGATTTTGTACGTTCCACCGAGTTCCGTGTAGTTCATCGGGACAGTCAACATGTGATGAAGACCGAACGGAAGTAATAGACGCTCGAGTGTACCGTATACGAACGGTGCAATGATCGGTGCAGAATCACGTGAAGAGGCAATCCAGCGACCGAAGTCATTCAATAAGCCTTGAACGAACGGCCAAACGAGTGATAAGGCGAATGCTGCAACGACTGATCCACCGATAACGACGAATGGAACAAAACGTTTTCCGTTGAAGAATGCAAGCGCATCTGGCAATTTGCTGAAGTTATAAAATTTATTAAAGAGAACAGCACCAAGGAAACCAGAGATGATTCCGACGAATACCCCCATGTTGAGAGCAGGTGCCCCTAAAACTGAAGTGAAATAATCTTTTACGATGAGCTCAGAACCAAGCAATGAATCGACCGTTGCTTTTGGATCCGCAATCATCGCAGTGTTGACGCCGAAGATAGCTCCTGTGACACGGTTGATCAAAATGAAGGCGAGTAACGCTGCGAACGCACCACCAGCGCGTTCTTTTGCCCATGATCCACCAATCGCTACGGCGAACAAGACGTGAAGGTTCGTAATGATGGCCCAACCTAAATCTTCAACGATTCGGGCAATCGTTTGCATTAACGCGATATCGCCTCCGTACATGCCGATCAGTTTCCCGACCGAGATCATGATTCCTGCAGCAGGCATAACAGCGATGACGACCATCAACGCTTTACCGAGTTTTTGCCAAAAATCGAACGAAATAGCATTTTTCAAGATCATTCACTCCTTTTGTTTCTCTTTTTCTCTAATATGTGTGTAAGAACAGTGCAATAATGTAAGCGATTAATGCAACCGTTTGCATATAGAATTGTAAGCGATAACTTTTTAAAAAGCTAGTGTTTTACAAGAAAAATATTTGAAATTTTATTTTGATTAAAAATTGATGGTTCGGATAGGTATTCAGATTTAAAAAAAGTGGGAATAAGACTACAGTGAACGTTGTCTGGTTTTAAAAGAAGAAAGGATGTTTGAAGCGGATGAAAGAAGGGGTTCAACCGATCGGACAGTACGGACAGCGGATTCGTACATTACGAGAACGTCATCAGTTAGATCAACAGACTTTAGCTGAGTTGACCGAAACGACACCTGAGATGATCCAGCGTATTGAAAGTAGCATTGCCCATCCCTCATTTTCAATGATTGAGCGACTGGCCCGCGTCTTACATGTCCCTTCGGATCACTTAATTCGGCATATCTGGCCACCTGAGGTCATCCGTCAGCATGATAGTCCGTCCTTGATCGACCTTCCATCTAGTTGATGAGCATCAAAAAAGAGGAACAAAGGGATTTTCCCTTGTTCCTCTTTTAGTCGTCTTACCGATTATCGATCGTTTCAGGATAGAGATCGTGATTGAATAGACGATGCTCTGCCATTTGTTCGTATTTTGTACCAGGCTTCCCGTAATTGTAGTACGGATCAATTGAGATTCCACCACGTGGCGTGAATTTCCCCCATACTTCAAGGTAGCGAGGTTCCATCAATTTCACGAGATCCTTTCCGATGACGTTGATGCAGTTCTCATGAAAATCACCATGGTTACGGAAGCTGAATAAGTACAACTTCAGTGATTTTGATTCGACGAGTTTTTCGTCTGGGATGTATGAGATGTAGATTGTCGCGAAGTCCGGTTGATTCGTGATCGGACAAAGACTCGTAAACTCTGGTGCATTGAATTTCACGAAGTAGTCATTTTCCGGGTGACGGTTCGGAAACGCTTCAAGAACTTCTGGTTGGTATTCAAAAATGTATGGTACGGCTTTTTGGCCGAGTAACGATAGGTCGTTTAAATCTTCAGGTCGCATGAATCATTTCTCCTTAGACGCCACGATCGTTTGCGAAAACGAGGGCATGTAGTTGTGGTAGGACACGTGCATGATTAAAGCGTTCATCACGAGCAACGCGTTCCCAAAGTGTTTTTAAATCATGTAGCATACGTGGAGCGATCGTTCCTCCTTCGTGCGGATCAGGATTACCGAGCGATAGATAAAGCGTTTTTAGCGCATATCGTTCTGAAATCATCGCCGCGAAGTCGAGGTCTTCCTCATTAAAGATGACGATTTTAACGGCACGCTGTTGTTCCGGTAAACGTTTAAAAAAGACATCTAAGCGATCGAAATCAATCTTCATCCCGCTTGAAGGTGGTTTAGGACTGAGTGTGACGTCATCGATATCGAGTAACCAATTTTGCCAGTAAGAACCTTGGGTCTCAACGGACATCGTGATGTTTCGTTCTTTTAATGCCGCAACTAGTGTACCGATCGAAGCATGAAGTAACGGATTCCCACCAGAAATCGTGACATGTCCGTAAGAGCCGAGTGCATCAAGGCGTTCCACGATCGTCTCTGCCGTCAAGAGTTCTGGTTTTTCAGAGCCATCCCATGTGAAGGCGGAGTCACACCACGAACAGGAGTAGTCGCAGCCGCCGGTCCGGACGAACATCGTCTTTTGACCAATCGATCGTCCTTCTCCTTGAAATGTTGGTCCGAAAATCTCGAGAACCGGAATTTTTGGTGTTTTCGTTAAGGCACTCATGCTTCGTTCATCCACTCACGACGAACTTCAGCAAAAGCAGTCGGTGTCTCATAGAGTTTAACGAATTCGACACGGAGTCCACGTTCGTCTGGAAGGTGTTGTCCGAGCGTCTCGAAAATCCAAGCTGCCATGTTTTCAGCTGTCGTATTCATGTATGGTAATGATTCATTTAAATAACGGTGATCGAGAAGTGGTTCGAGATGTGTTTTAAAGATTTTCTTAAGATCACCAAAATCGAGTGTCATACCGCGGTGATCCAGAAAACCGCTGATTCCCATATCGACATGGTACGTATGACCGTGAAGGGCACGGCATTTTCCATCGTAATCATATAAATGATGCGCTGCATCGAACGTTAATTTTTTAACGATCATGACGCGGGATTTCGTATAGATAAGCGAGTCGCCAGTCGGGCGCTCGACCGTTTCAGGTGCTTCGTAATTGAATGTCATGTGTGTTGAACCTCCTTGATGTATGCATCTAAGCCATTTTTACGTAATTCACAAGCTGGGCATTCGCCGCAACCATCTCCAATGACGCCGTTGTAACACGTCAACGTGCGATTTCGAACGAAATCAAACGCACCGAGCGAATCGGCAAGCGCCCACGTCTCTTTTTTGTCGAGCCACATGAGTGGCGTGTGAAGTACGAATGGATAGTCCATCGCAAGGTTCAATGTCACGTTGAGTGACTTGATGAAGGCATCACGGCAGTCAGGGTAACCGGAAAAGTCCGTTTCACATACGCCAGTGACGATATGACGGATTCCGCGTCCTTTCGCAAGGACGGCTGCGAACGAAAGAAACAGGTGGTTCCGTCCATCTACGAAAGTAGAAGGAAGACCATCTTCGTTCGTCGTGATGGTTTGGCTGTGGTCAGTCAAGGCGTTACTCGTCAGTTGACTGAGAAGAGAGAGATCAAGCTCATGGTGTTTGACACCGAGCTCAGAGGCGATGTCGCGTGCGACTTCAAGTTCTTGTGCGTGACGCTGTCCGTAATTAAACGTCACGACTTCGACTTCTTCGTATTGTTTCAGTGCCTGAAACAAACAAGTCGTTGAGTCTTGGCCGCCACTAAAGACGACAAGAGCACGTTCGTTTTTCATAATGTACACTTCCATTCCTAGTTTTTGTAACGGAGGAGGTTACGAACTCCGGAGACTTAGTCTCAACTATTCACACTAGCAGAAGCTATTGAAAAAGTCGACGTTTTCTGATGAAGACAAAAAAAGAGATGCATATCGTCGTTCGGACGGTATGCATCTCTTGCAAGAAGATTAAAGTGGATAGTGGTAGTAGCGTTCTTTGACGAGCAAGTCACGGATGTTCGAGTCTTCCGAGATGACTTTCATCAGACCACCTGTTTGTGAAGCGTGAGCTTCGAGTGCCTTGATCTTTTGATCCGTATAGGCACTGACATCATGAATGAACGTTCCTTCGCCGAGCTCTTCTTTCGTATTGTTCGCGAAAGCGACCGCAAGAAACTCTGGACGATCAGCAGGATCCATCATCCGAAGGGCACGAACGACGGCGCGAGCTGTCGCTTCATGATCGGGATGGACCGCGTAACCCGGATAGAACGAAATCAAACGAGTTGGTCGTGTTTGTTGAATCAAGGCAAGAATACGGTCAGCAAGTGCTGCTTCATCCTCAAATTCAACAGTTTTATCACGAAGTCCCCACATTTGAAGATCCGAAATCTTCATTTTCGCAGCAGCATCGATCAACTCACGTTTACGAATCGTTGCGAGCTGTTCCCGGTTCGTAAAGACAGGGCGTCCCATGTTACGTCCCATCTCACCAAGCGTCAGACAAGCATACGTGACAGGACCACGGTTTTCAGCGTGCTCGATGATCGTGCCGGCAGAACTGAAGGCTTCGTCATCCGGGTGAGGGAAGACGACGAGTAAATGATCTTCGTGTGTCATGCGTCTACCTCCTCTGCACCTTGAGCGAATGGTGTCGGGCTAAGTTCAAAAGCAATTGCAAGGCGTCCTTCGATATCGTGACCGGCAATCAATAATTGATCCCCAGCAAATTCGAAGTCAGTCAATCCTTCACCGTATAACCAGCCGTGGGCAAGTTTCAAACCGATCCGGTAAGGTCCGTTTCCTGTGATCAGACCACGTTCGTAAGTGATTTCTGCATTACGGAAAAACATCCCTGCGCTATGGAAAGTTGGATCTTGGTGCGTCGCGTAGGCACCGTTCGTCGTCTCGACGTGAACATATAACGGTGTATTCGCATGTTCGTCGATATAACGCTGTATTTCTTGTAAATCAATGGCTTGCATAAACTTTTCTCCTCTCCTATACAGAAAGAAGTCCGCGGATATCGCGGACTTCTTAAGCGGATCAAGACTGGACTGTACGATGTGCAGCGTGATCAGTTGGTCCGACGTATTCATTCAAACGGAATGAATGACGAATCGCAGAAGTGATGAAAGATTTTGCTGTACGGACAGCAGCTTCTACCGATGCACCTTTTGCGAGTTCGGCCGTGATTGCTGCAGAGTACGTGCAGCCGGCACCGTGCGTGTACGGTGTCTCGATTCGTTCGTCCTCAATCAGGATAAACTCTTTTCCGTCATAAAGCACGTCAACTGCTTGTGGATGGTCAATCTTGCTGCCGCCTTTGACAAGAACGTATTGCGCACCTTTTTCGTGAATCCGTGCTGCTGCAAGTTTCATCTCGTCGATAGTTGCTGGTGTCTTGCCAAGACCCGACAGTTGTCCGGCTTCGAAGACGTTCGGTGTGACGACCGTTGCAAGTGGCGTCAAGACATCACGGAGTGCGTTTGCCGTATCAGGGTTCAGCACTTCGTCTTCGCCTTTACAGACCATGACAGGATCGATCACGACGTTTTGAACGCCGGATGATTTAATTTTCTCAGCAACGGCTTCAATGATTTCGACAGTCGGGAGCATACCCGTCTTCATCGCATCAACACCAATACCTCCAAGGACCGTGTGGATTTGTGTCCGGACGAGTTCTGTGTCGATTGGGTAAACCGCATGGTGCCAAGAGTGATCAGGGTCTTGTGCGACGATGACCGTCAAAGCATTCATTCCATAGACACCAAGTTCTTGGAATGTTTTCAAATCAGCTTGAATACCAGCTCCACCACTCGTGTCGGAACCAGCAATCGTTAAGGCTTTACGTTTTGTCATGGGGCATTCCTCCTAAAGAAATAGACAATCCTTCTTGTTCTTCATCATAGCGAATTATGGGAAAAACAACAACTGTCGACGCTTCTAACGTACACAAAACCCCACCTCTTTTGAGTAGGCGGGGCAAGTACTTATTTAATGAATAAGAAGTCGAGAATATAGTAGATCAAGGCAGCGAAAGCCATCGAAATCGGCAATGTGATGACCCATGTAATGAGCATACGTTGTGCAGTTCCCCATTTTACACCTTTCTTACGGTGTGATGTACCTACACCCAAGATGGCAGAAGAGATGACGTGTGTCGTCGAAACCGGAAGATGAATCGCCGTTGCACCAAAGATGATCGCTGCTGATGTTAAGTCAGCTGCAACCCCGTTGACCGGACGGATTTTCATGATTTGACCACCAACGGTTTTGATGATCCGCCATCCACCGACAGATGTTCCGAGACCCATTGCAATCGCACATGAGAGTTTAACCCAAGTCGCAACTTCGTGATCTGTTTGATAACCAGATGAGATCAAAGCAAGCGTGATGATACCCATCGCTTTTTGTGCGTCGTTCGTACCGTGTGTATACGACTGCAAAGCAGCGGTTGCAATTTGAACATGACGGAAGCGACGATTCGTCTTCGCCAAGTTTCCTTTTTTGAAGATGACTTTAAAGATTGCATAAACGATGAAACCGAGTGTGAATGCAAGCACTGGTGAAATCAGCAAGGCTTGAACGATTTTCAAGAAGCCTTTTGCTTCGATTCCTCCGAATCCGACAGAGGCAACAGCAGCACCAGCAATCGAACCGATCAGTGTATGCGAAGAACTTGACGGAATACCGAAGTACCAAGTCAAAAGGTTCCAAGCAATGGCTGAAATCAAGGCAGCGATAACGACGTAGCTACCATGTTCAAGTGTTGACGGGTCAACGATGTCACCAGAGATCGTTTTTGCGACTCCAGTGAACGTGATTGCACCTAGGAAGTTCATCGATGCAGCCAAGATGATGGCATGACGTGGTTTCAAAGCACGAGTCGAAACCGAAGTCGCGATCGAGTTCGCTGTATCGTGGAAACCGTTGATGAAGTCGAAGCTAAGTGCGAGAATCACGATTATGGCGGTGATGATAAACAGGCTATCCATCTCGTTAGCTCCTCACTTAAGCGTTTTTCATGATGATCGTTTCAATGACGTTAGCTGCATCTTGGCAGTAGTCCGCGATTGATTCGAGCGATTCATAGATTTCTTTGTATTGAATGATTTTAATTGGATCTGTTTCTGTTGCGAACAATGCTTTGATCGATTTACGGCGTAGGTTGTCACAAATCGTCTCTTGCTCTTTGATTTTAATGACGTGTTCACGCATCGGTTGTAATTTACGGGCAACAAGAAGATCCATTGCCATCGCGAGTTCTGTGACAGCGATGTTGATTTCATCGACGAACTTGATCATGTGCTCGTCTGCTTGAACGATATTATAGATTTCGAAGATCGCTGAACATTCTTCAAAGCCATCTAAGACGTCATCAAGTGCGTTAGCAAGTGCGAGTAAGTCTTCACGGTCGATCGGCGTGATGAACGCATTGTTCAAGTCGATGATCAACTGGTGCATCAAATCGTCCCCAGCTGTTTCGAAGTCTTTTACTTTATGTGCAAATTCTTTTACATCCGCGATGCCGTTGATTTTAAAGTCAACGAAGAATTGCGAAGTCGTTTTTAAGTGTCCTGCGATTTCGGATAATTTTACTGCAAATGGATCTTGTTTTTTACTAAACATTTCTTCTGCCTCCATATTAAGAACAAGAATAGAATAGTGAAGTAACTTCACGAGTTCGATTGTAGCAGACGGTATTGTAAAAGAATACATTTATGAAGCGTCTTTACGAAATCTTAATAAATCTTAATATGAAGCTGATTGTAGATTTAATAAATTGTCTGACAATGGGAAAAATGAAGTGTACTTGATTGAAATGAGTTGGATTACGTTGTGATTTCAAGAGATTGTCTTGTGATTGTAAGAATAAAAGCGCATCAGAAGTGGGAAAAGAGGATATGGCGCATGAAAATCGAATGATATGATTAAGTCTGCGTAATCAGGTAAAAGAGGAGGATTTTATTATGCTCGTACAAAGTTTATGTATTCCGAAGCATCAATGTGTCACGATTTCCGAGACAGCGACGATTCGTGAAGCACTCGACACACTTGAAAAAACCGGATACCGCTGTGTTCCAGTCCTTGACCAATCAGGACAGGACTTCAAAGGTAACATCTATAAGATGCACATCTATCGGCATGGGATGAATGGTGGCAGCTTAGACGACAACGTCATGTCGCTGATTAAGAATACATCCAAATACATCTATACAGGAAGTAATTTCTTTGAAGTTTTCTTCTCGATCAAGGAATTGCCGTATATCGCTGTACTAAATGACGACGGTCATTTCTTCGGCATCCTGCCGCACGGAAAAATGCTCGGAATGCTTGAAGAAGCGTGGAACCGTGATTCTGGAAGTTACGTCCTGACAGTTGCTTTAAGTGAACAAAAAGGGGCACTTGAGAAAATTTCGAAGATCGTCAACAAATATTCGACGGTCGCGAGTCTGATGACGCTCGATGCGAAGAGTAGCGTCATGCGTCGTGTATTGATTACATTACCGACGGATTGTGACGAGAAGACGAAGAAAAAAATCGTCAAGAAACTTGACGACAAGGGACTTCGTGTCGTTGCTGTCGAAGATTTAGCCGTTCGTGTATAATGGACCCGCACAAGACCAGTTCATGACTGGTCTTTTTTTGAGGGAAAGGAAGGATAGACGATGAAATTGTTAGTAGTAGGAGCCGGTGCGATGAGTGAGGCACTCGTTCAAGGGTGGGTCGCTTCTGGATTTGCACGAGAAGATATCACGATGACGAATCGGAGTGGCGGGGCACGTTTAACGGAAGTCGCAGCGCGACATGGTGTTCAGACGGTCGAGCAGGAGGACGTCTCACTATACGATATCGTCATGTTGGGTATGCAACCCGATGGTGTACTCGACTATGTAGCGAATCAAGAATGGACGAATCAGACGATCGTTTCGATTGCCGCACACATTACACCACATGAAATCGAACAGTTGGCAAAATGTCCGACAGTCGCTGCCATGCCGAATACCCCAGTCGCACACCGTTTAGGAATGACTGGACTATGGTTCGGCTCACGTGTGAACGAAGAGATCCGAAGTGTAGTCGAGGCATTATTTGGACGTGTCGGAGAAATTGCGGAAGCAAATGAATCGACGATGCCTGCATTCATGGCGGCAGCTGGATGTAGTCCTGCTTTCTTCTATGAAATCGTAGCTGGCATGGTGCCGGTTTTGACGGATGCTGGTTTTGAAGAAGAAAATGCACGTCGAATCGTGGCTCAAGCGATGAAAGGTTCAGCCGAAATTCTCATGCGCTCCGACGCAAGTACGGATCGTCTTATTGCCGATGTTGCAGCACCTGGTGGACCAACGGATCGTGGCGTCCAAGTGCTACGCGAGCGTCAGCTGTTCGATACGATGCAAGCGGCACTGCGAGAGAGTGCACGCGAAACAGAAGAATAATGTATTTAAAAATCTTTTGCGTATATCATCGTACGCAAGCGATTTTTCGTTCACGAAAGTTTCACGTGAAACATAAGCAAAGCGATTGCATCTTGAAATCAAAATTCGTACACTGTAAAAAGAAACCGTCCAGACGGTACAGTAAATATGAGGGAAGGGGGAGACTATTGGCCAGTGCAAAAGCGCAAGAGACACGGCGTCGGATTCTTGAAGCAACGACGACGATCATTTTGCAACAAGGATTCACCCAATTGACGCTTGAAGAAGTAGCGAAACAAGCGAATGTCTCAAAAGGTGGATTGCTGTATCATTTCGCTTCGAAGGAAGCCTTATTAATGGGTGTCATCGAGGCGCAGGAAGCACGTCAATTTGAACTATATGAACAGCATCAGTTGACGATGGGACCGATGGAAGCGTTCGTAACGTTGCAAATCCAGCAGCAAGAGGAGTTCCATCTCGATATGGATGCGCTTCTTTATTTATTGTCCTTGTTAAAGGATCACGCGACGTTCGTCGAGGAACGAAAGCGACAAGCGGAGCAATTCTTCCGCCAACTGACAGAACAGATGGATTCGGTTGAAGTATTATCGATTCGTTTTACATTGGATGGTTTGAAATTGTCGGAGCATTTTCAGTTCGGTGCGCCGTCTCCAGATGTGCGACAACGATTGATTCAGCAATTAATAGAACGTGCACGACGACTAGATAAACAAATTGAAGAGTGAGGGAGAACCATACGATGAAAAAGATCATCCAGTTTTCGGTGAACAATAAGTTTGCCCTCTGGCTTATGACGATCATCATTACGGTTGCCGGTATTTATGCGGGAACATCGATGAAGCTCGAGACATTGCCAGACATCACGACACCGACCGTGTCGGTGACGACGATTTATCCAGGTGCTACACCAGAACAAGTTCTAGATGAAGTCAGTCGAGAACTTGAAAGTAAGGTCGAAAATTTATCAGGAGTCGATACAGTACGTTCGACGTCCTTCCAAAATGCATCGAACCTGCAAATCGACTATAACTTCAGTACGGATATGGAAGAAGCCGAGCAAAAAGTAAAAGAAGCTCTTTCAAACGTCGAACTGCCAGAAGGTGTTCAGGAACCACAAGTATCCCGGATTTCCTTTGATGCCTTCCCGGTCATCGGTTTTGCCGTTTCGGATAAGGAACGTTCCCTGTCTGAGTTGACGAAACTCGTTGAAAACGAACTTCAACCGAAGCTTGAAGGAATCGAAGGGGCGCAGACGGTTCAAGTCGCGGGTCAAGAGATTCGCCGGATCGAAATTCGCTTCGATGAGAAAAAACTCGAACGTTACGGTCTAACCGAAGAGAATGCGAAACAATTGATCCAAGCTAATGATTCCCGTTTAGCGCTTGGCTTGTACGAGTTAGGAGATAAAGAACAAGCAGTCGTATTAGATGGAAAAGCAACGACGGTCAAGGAATTAAAAGATCTTCGTCTTCCCTATACACCACCAGCATCGAATACTCCTGAAGCAGGACAAGCAGGACAAGCAGGACAAGCAGGACAAGCAGGACAAGCACCATCGTCAGCTCCTGCGTCATCTCAAACGACACCATCGACAGGTGCAGCATCAGGTCAAGCAACACAGACGGCGCCTACGCAAGTACCAACTATCACCTTGTCGCAAGTCGCGACGATCGAAGATAAAGGGATCGAAGAATCGATCTCGCGTTCGAATGGTGAACGATCGATTGGTGTTCAAGTGACGAAGTCGCAAGATGCGAATACGGTCGATGTCGTCAATGCAGTGAAGCAAACGATCAAAGACTTTGAAAAAGAAAACGGTTCGGTCAAGGCATCTGTGACACTTGATCAAGGAAAACCAATTGAGGAATCTGTTTCGACGATGATCAGCAAAGCATTGATTGGTGCATTATTTGCGATCGTCATCATTTTGCTGTTCTTACGAAACATCAAATCAACGATCATCGCTGTTATTTCGATTCCGTTATCTCTTTTGATGGCAATCCTTGTGCTGAAGCAGATGGATATTTCCTTGAATATCATGACACTCGGAGCCATGACGGTCGCGATTGGTCGAGTCGTTGATGATTCCATCGTCGTTATCGAAAATATTTATCGTCGTTTGACGGATCCGACGGAAAAGTTAAAAGGAAAAGAACTAATTATCAGTGCAACACGAGAGGTATTCATTCCAATCGCTTCGTCTACGGTTGTCACGATCGCGGTCTTCTTGCCGCTCGGATTCGTTACGGGATTCGTTGGTGAGCTCTTCTTACCATTCGCGTTGACAGTCGTCTTTGCACTGTTCGCGTCCTTGATCGTTGCGGTTACGGTCGTTCCGATGTTCGCGGATTCGCTCTTTAAGCGTGGTAAAGCACCAAAACCGGAAAAAGAAGAGGGCGGAAAGCTAGCGAATGGATATCGCCGTATGCTGAATTGGTCTCTCAACCATAAACTTATCGTCTTTGGTCTCTCAGTCTTACTATTGATCGGTAGTTTTGCTCTCGTACCAACGATTGGCGTCAACTTCTTGAATCAAGAAGGAGAAAAGACACTCTATGTCACGTACAATCCAAAACCAGGTCAAACGCTAGATGATTCGTTAAAAGCAGCTGATCAAGCAGAAGATTATTTCAACAAACAAAAAAATATCGATAATCTTCAGTTTACTGTCGGTGGAGAAAATCCATTAAATCCAGGGAACACGAAACAAGGTGTCTTCATCGTTCAATACAATCCAGATACGGAAGATTTCGCAGATGTTAAACAGACAGCCATCAAACAGCTGAATGCTGACATTCCGACAGGAGAATGGAAAGAGCAAGACTTTAGTGGTGGCGCAGCTTCGTCAGGCGTCTCGTATTCAATCTTTGCGAATAATATTGAAGACTTAGAAGCAGTAACGCCGAAATTCGTCGACGCCATCGAAGGTGAATCGAAGTATGTTCGAAAAGTAACGACAGATTTAAAAGAAGCTTATACGCAATATACGTTCGAAGTCGATCAGCAAAAAGCGGCTGAATTCGGCGTTTCAACAGCACAACTTGCGCAAGGCATTGCCAATGTCCAAGGAGAAGAAAAACCACTTTCTACTATTAAGGTAGATGGAAAGGAACTCGATGTCATCGTTCCAAACGAACAAACGACATATGATTCCGTTCAAGACTTGGAAGAGACGGATGTCGTGACACCGCTTGGCGTGCGCAAACTGTCAGATTTCGTTGAAGTGAAAAAAGGAACGACTCCTGATTCGCTCAATGAACGTGATGGAAAGCTCGTTGCTACCGTTACAGCAGAGCTAAAAACGGATAAAGCAACAGAGGCTTCTCAAGCGATTGAAAAATCTGTTAAAAACATTGATCGTCCGACAGGTGTCTCGTATGAGCAAGGTGGAGTCACAGAACAAATCCAAGAGTCGTTCACACAGCTTGGTCTAGCAATGGCAGCAGCTGTAGCGATCGTCTATCTCGTCCTCGTCATTACGTTTGGAGGAGCATTGACACCCCTCGTCATCTTGTTCTCACTTCCATTCGCAATCATCGGTGGACTGGTTGCCCTGTTGATTACAGGAGAGACGATTTCTGTGTCATCCTTGATTGGTGCTTTGATGTTGATCGGAATCGTCGTGACGAATGCGATCGTCTTGATCGACCGTGTCATTCATAAAGAAGCGGAAGGTTTATCGACGCGTGAAGCACTACTCGATGCAGCAGGTACACGTTTACGTCCAATCTTGATGACAGCACTTGCGACGATTGGTGCACTTGCACCACTTGCGCTTGGACTCGAAGGTGGCGCATTGATTTCAAAAGGGTTAGGTGTGACGGTCATCGGTGGACTGACAAGTTCGACGTTGTTGACACTCCTTATCGTGCCGATCGTCTATGAATTCTTAGCACGTTTCCGTAAAAAGAAGTCAATTGATTCTTGAAAAAACGATTAAGTGACTCAAACTGACAGGTATGTAGAAATGGCTATCCTAAGCCGTTCTACAACCTGTTTTTTTATTTTGTTACAAAAGTATTACGAAAAAGAATGCGCGTTAAAGAACTGTAATATGATGAAAATCTGGAACATGATAGGATAAATACATAAATTATCTGACAATTCAGACGTACAATACATTCATACATAAGAGGAGAATGAATCGATGAAAGCTGTCACTCGTGTTTTGTTAACCTTAACGTTACTCATCAGTAGTTGGACACTCGTCCCAGCATCAACGCAAGCTGCAACAAGTAAAAAAGTAGTGGTGTCAGTGGATGTGCTGAATATTCGTGCAAAAGCTGCTGTATCAAGTAAACGAGTCGGGCAATTGAAACTTGGACAAGCTGTAACCGTCGTAGGTCAGGTCAAAGAATGGTATCAAATTCGTCATCAAGGGAAATCAGCATACATCGCCTCTACATACACGAAAGCATATAACGCTAAAGCGACGAAAGGTCTTAGTAAAACAGGATCAACGATCGTTTCGGTAGCAGAAGGTCTCAAAGGACGTCCTTATGTTTTTGGTGCGACAGGTCCTGTTAGCTTTGATTGCTCTGGATTTACACGTTACGTCTATCAAGCACTAGGAAAATCACTCCCACGTACGGCAGCGGCTCAATACTCAGCAACAAAACGTACGGCACCTGGCGCTGGGGATCTCGTCTTCTTTACACATGGAAGTGGGATTCAACACGTTGGAATCGCTGTTGATGGCGGTACGATGATCAACGCGAACTCGTATTATGGAAGAGTCGTCAAAGAATCGTTCCGTGGCGGCTACTGGGGATCACGGTATGTAGCGGCAGGAACTCTTTAAACGAAAATGAAGCGACGAATTCAAATCGATGAACTCGTCGCTTTTTTATATGGATTCAGGTATGAGGAAGAACGGTCGTTCCATCAATGAACGCCGAAGGAACTTCGATTTGTGGACGAGCAACAAGATCTTCACGGATGGTTAATTGAAAAGCATGTCGTCCGATCGTGGCATACGGAATCGCGATGGTCGTCATCGCTAAGACTTCAGCGAGTTCACTTCCATCAAAACCAATGACAGACAGGTCTCCGGGAACCTGATAGCCTTGTTTTCGGAGTTCCAAGATCAGACCCGCTGCGACGTGATCACTTGCGGTCAAGATGGCGGTCGGTCGTTGTTTTTGTTGCATCCAACGCCTTGCGATAGTCGCGCCATCTTCAATCGTCAAGGTCTGTTCATAGACGAATTCGTCACGCACGACCTCTTGATACGCATGTTTACGTGCCAAGCTATTCGTGCTGTCCGGTCGCCCAAGACAGATGCCGATGCTCGTATGTCCTTGTTGTCGCAGATGTGAAAGTCCTTGTTGAAAGGCCGTATAGTGATCGATATAGACGGCAGCGACATCTTCATGGTGTTCACAAAAGACGATGGGTCCATAACGTTCATATGGTAAAATCGCTGATAACGGAAGACTGTGCGACACGACGATGAGTGCGTCGATTTCCTGTTGTGCCAGCGCATCCAGTGCCAGTTGCTCATGCGTTTCCACATAATTCGTTTGCCACGTCAAGAACCGATAACTCGCGTCAAAGGCAGCTTGTGCGATGCCTTGAAGAATAGCAGCGTGATACGGATGATCAACGAACGGGAGCATGACTCCGACCGTTTTTGTCATACCTGTCGATAGATGAACGGCAGTCTGATTACGGATATATCCGAGTTTTTCGATGGCTTCTCGAACAGCTTGTCGTTTCTCGTTCGCCACATAAGGGTGATCATTTAGTACACGTGAGACTGTCGTAACGGACACGTTGGCTTCACGTGCCAAGTCTCGGATGTTCGTCATCGCGCATCCCTCCTGGATTACATCTTACGAGATAATCGTCGTTCAAGTCGGCGCCAATCCTGTCGAGAGACGGGAGCCGAAAATGGAGCTGTCTGCTCAGCCAGTTCATTGATTTTTGAGAGCAGTCGCGTTTTTTCTTGAGGAGACAAATCAGGGTATTGATCGACCAACGTGTGCTGACACAAATAATAGCCTGCTGGTGTATGCAATTGTTCGATGGCCCACTCAAAAGCAACATTTCGTTTAAACAGCTGGATTAATCGTGTATGAATCGACATGATATTACCTCCTTTTTAGTGTATATCAAGACGATAGGCTATGAAACGCGTTTCACGGCAAGAACTATTTTTACGCAGCGAATCGATTGGAAAAATTCAGCAAGAATTGACCAGGTAGACAAAGAAGTCTATGATTGTGACGATACAACACAAAGAGGGGCGAACGTAAAATGGAATCGACAGACTCGAAGCTGGCATTGAAAATGCTCGTTGTTCTATCTCGGACGATGCATGCGGTGACGGAGCAAGTGAAGGCAGACATCAAAACACATCAGTTGAATTTATCGGAATTCGGCGTTCTGGAATTGCTGTACCACAAAGGGGACACGCCTCTACAACAAATTGGCGATAAAATTCTATTAACGAGCGGAAGTGTGACGTATGTCGTGGATAAACTTGAAAAGCGTGGGTTGATTGCGCGAAAATCATGTGCGACGGATCGTCGTGTCACGTTTGGGACATTAACCGAAGCTGGGCGCGAACTAATGGAAGAGACATTCCCAAAACACGAAGCCTTTTTAGCAGACCTATTCAAGGATTTGTCGGTTTCTGAAAAGGAACAATTGATTGATCAGTTAAAACGAATCGGTTTACGAGCCGAACATTATACGCCGCTCGAAAATGTGTAAGAATTAGCACTTATAAGATCAAGCAAGCTCAAGTCACGGACTTGGGCTTTTTTTTATTCGTTAAGAAGTCAAACTAATTGACAAACGAAAAGGTGGTTGGTATGTTTAGTTACAGAATTTACTTTAAATAAAAGGGAGAAATAATAATGACTAAATTACTTTATGTAACTGTTAACCCGAAAGCTACAGAACACTCTTTCAGCCTTCAAGTCGGCGAAGCATTCCTCGAAAGCTACAAAGCAGCGAATCCTTCAGCTGAAGTAGAAGTTCTTGATCTATATAACGAAACAGTCCAAGAAATCGACACAGACGTGTTAAGCGCATGGGGCAAATTCGCAACTGGCGAAGAATTAACAGAAGTGGAGATCGCAAAAGTTGGTACGATGACAAAACATCTCGAGCAATACATGGAAGCAGATGAGTATGTCTTCGTCACACCAATGTGGAACTTCTCTTTCCCAGCACGTCTCAAAATGTACATCGACAGCGTTCTTCTTGCAGGTAAAACATTCGCTTACACTGCAGAAGGTCCAAAAGGTTTGATGGAAGGCAAAAAAGCACTCCACATCCAAGCAACAGGCGGCGTCTACACAGGATCTGGTCTCAACTTCGGTGATGACTACCTCCGTCAAGCACTTGCTTTCACTGGTGTAACAGACTACGATGCACTCTTCATCGAAGGTATGGCAATGAACCCAGAAAAAGCAGAAGAAATCAAAGAAGCAGCAATCGCTAAAGCGAAAGAACTCGGTCGTTCATTCTCGACTGTCAACGCATAAGATAAGCGTAGAAAAGGCTCCCGCCGTGTCGGGAGCCTTTTTGTGTGCTCTCAAGAGAGCGTTGATTTTTTACGAAGCACGAGCGTCAGGAAAAGTAACAAATCCTTGAGTTTCTCGAATCCACGAGGGTGCGTCGAGATACGATAGAGCCACTCTAGCTTGAAGCGACGGAATAATTTAGGCGCACGTTTACTATGTCCTGACCAGACGTCGAACGCACCACCAACACCGATGAAGATGCCGTGATCGACTTGATCATAGATGGAAGCAATCCATTCTTCCTGTTTTGGCGCACCTAGCGCGACGAGAACAAGATCAGCGTCTGCTTCTGTAATGGCTTTCGTTGCTTCTTCTGTCTTTCCAAAACCATGAAACGTTCCAACGAAGTGGATGTTCGGAAAACGAATCGATAACTGACGGATCAGCGATTTCATAACTTCCGGGCGTCCACCGAGTAAAAAGACACGCTTCTCGAGTGCGTCTGCCGTCCGCAATAGTTCACGTGCGGTCTCGATTCCTGGCAATGTCGCAGTGAGCGGTGCTCCCATCCGTTTACTGGCAGCGGTCACACCGATTCCGTCTGGTGTGATGAACGTCGCCCGTCGTAAAATGGCTTCGTAGGAAGGTTCACGCAATGCACGCAATACGAGCTCTGGATTTGCGGTGACAAGAAAGGCTTTTCCGCGGTCGTGTAAGATTGTTTTAATATGGGTATACCATTGCGAAGGTGCCGCATCGACGAATGGTAGTCCGAATAATTGTTTTGTCTGAATCATAGTTTTCCACCTCATCATCCATCATAGCAGAATCAAGACGGACGAACAGCGACTTGAGGCTGAAAAAGGAGCGGATTCACATGCATCCATCTTGGCAAACCGTGTTAAAAGAAGAAAAGGAAAAACCCTACTTTCAAGAACTGTGGGCTTTTTTGAAGGAAGCCTATCAAACGACGACTGTCTATCCTCCGAAGGACCGGATCTTTCATGCGTTTGATGCGGTCGCGCCAGAAGATGTCCGGTGCGTCATTTTAGGGCAAGATCCTTATCATGGTCCGCGACAGGCGAATGGACTCAGCTTTTCCGTCCATGACGGAGTTCCGATTCCTCCGTCCCTTCGAAACATGTATAAAGAACTCGTCGCGGATATCGGTTGTCCGGTACCGACATCCGGAAATCTCGAAGCATGGTCTCAGCAAGGAGTATTCTTACTCAATACGTCGCTTACGGTTGAGGAGGGGAAAGCAGGATCCCATGCTAAAAAAGGTTGGGCACAGTTCACGGATCGGGTCATCGAAGTATTAGGAACACAGACACAACCGATCGTGTTCATCCTCTGGGGGAATCACGCGAAGAGTAAAAAAGCGCTGATCGATACGGATCGTCATCTTGTTCTTGAAGCCGTTCATCCGAGCCCTTTATCAGCGAGTCGTGGATTTTTCGGTAGTAAACCGTATTCACAGACGAATGCCTGGCTCAAAGAGCAGGGGAGAGAACAGATCGACTGGTGTTTGTCGTAAATCAAAAGCGTGTGTTCCGTTGAATGCGGAACACACGCTTTTTGAGTTAATTAACGGCTTGAAACGGTTGGTTCTTCATCCATCATGAACTTTTCGACGACGAGAGCAACACCATCTTCATCGTTCGAAGCAGTCATATACTGTGCTTTTTCTTTGACGGTATCGGCTGCATTCGCCATCGCGACGCCAAGACCTGCCCATTCGATCATCGATAGATCGTTGTTGCCGTCTCCACAAGCAATGACTTCTTCTTGAGCGATTCCCAGTTTTTCAGACAGTAAGGCAAGGCTTGTGCCTTTTGTCACACCATCTTCTGTGAATTCAAGGAAAAATGGCTTCGAGCGAGCTACCGCGAGTTCACCCGCAAGTTCCTGTTGAAGCGTCTGTTCGACGCGCGCAAGGTGCGTCTCTTCTGCCATCATTAAACACTTGACGACAGGTGTTTGAATCGCTGCTTTAAAATCAGCGACAGGAATGACCTCCATGCCTGTCAATTGTCCTTCGAGCGTCGTATATTCATTCGGTTCCTCTGTCAGGATCTCATGTCCGACATACGTGTGGATGTAGACACCCTCCCGTTTACTTAAATCGTCGAGACGGTGGACCGTCTCCGGGGAAAGCGTGCTGAGGAAGAGCGACTCGTTCGTTTTACAATCGATGATGGACGCGCCATTGAAGCTCAGGATGTAACTTCCGTAGCGGGAGAGTTCTAGTTCTTTTGCGAGGTCGAGCATAGCAAATGTCGGACGACCGCTAGCGAGCACAACCTTCTTCCCGCGACGTTGCGCAGCGAGTAAAGCTTCTTTCGTACGTGGTGAAATCGTATGGTCACTTGTCAACAAGGTATCATCTAAATCGAGAACAATCATTTTATATGTCATACATTCAAACCCCTTTCAATTATCTGTATATCGTAACAACTTGTACCCCGTTCGACAATATACTCTCCTCGAAGAGAGTATGATAAAGTGGAAACAGAGCCCGTACGGAAAGGATTCCAACTTTATGAAATATCTCTTCATAGTCATATCAAGTCTATTATTAGCAGGTTGTAGTACGATGTTTCCGCATCCTGCCTCTCTACTCGAACATCCGTCCCTTCCGGCATGGGAGCAGTCGTTGAAAGAACGGATTGACCGCGATTTGCCGAAACAGGCAGAAATCGTGGCACCACGAAATCAAGCGGTATCACGCCTATACGAACTCGTCGACTTAGATCGAAACGGTAAAGATGAAGCGATCACCTTCTACCGTAGCGAGCAGGACGGGCGCTTCACGATTCATCTGCTCGTCCATGAGCGACAAGGCGAAAAATGGCGACTCGTGACGCGACAGACGGTAGCTGACGGTCGAGCCATCGATCGACTCGAAGTCATAACTGACGCACGACATAAACAAAACCACCTGGTCATCGGTATTACCAGTTATGGTGAAAATACGTTATACATCATTGAACAGTTACTATCGAAGCAACGAGACGTCACGAAAGTCGATCGATACGATCGTCTGTCGGTAGCTGATTTGAATCAAGATCGAGAGCGGGATATGGTGCTTCTGCAAAAGGGCAGTCCGTCTCGTTTGATCTATTATAAAGACATCCTGTCGAAAGAGCACCAAGAGACGACGCTTTCGACGCAGGATGGCGATTTATTCGCAGAACATGATTTATTTGAAGTCGATACGATCAATGCTGCTCGGAATAAAGGCTTGATCGTCTCGTATACACGCGATGCAAAAATGCACATTGCATTATTCCGCTTAGCGAACGATACGTTGGAACAGATCCGTTTCGGTCAGGTCGACGAGATCGTCGAACCGATGTACACCTTCCCGAAAGATGTCGATCAAGACGGAATCGTCGAGTTTGGTCATCAATATACGCCAGAAGGTAGTAAAGGGCGTGAAGGAGAACCGAAACCACGCATCACGGCATACTACACATGGAATGGGTCAGATAATCCGCCATTTCTCGAGAGCGGGTTCGAACTGCGAGAAGAGCAATACATCGATCAAGAATACAATTTCGTCATGCGGTTCCCTGCCAACTGGGCGACGCGTGAAACGATCGAAAAACGCGAAAATCGTGTTCGGTTCATCAATCGGGAAACGAAGCAGATTGATTTCGAATTAGAGGTCATTCCGAAGAATCAATACATTGCCAATGATCAAAAACGAAAAATCAAAGAAGGTATCGATTATGTCTATGTGATTGATGCGACGAAGGATTATGAAATGTTCGTCAATCGTGTCACACTCGTGGAATAAAGAATCAGGGGGAGAAGAGAATGACCAAAATACTAGTAGCCGAGGATGAACATGCGATTCGCAGTTTCATTGTCATTAATTTGAAACGGGCAGGCTATGATGTCATCGAGGCGGAGAATGGGAAAGAAGCGCTTGCGCAGTTTGATCAACAAACCTTCGATATTCTGTTACTCGATATCATGATGCCGGAAGTCGACGGTTTTGCCGTCTGTGAACAGGCGCGGGCAAAGGATGAGGTCGTCGGGATCATCATGCTGACGGCACGAACACGAGAAGAGGATAAAGTCATGGGACTGAGCGTAGGCGCGGACGACTACATCGCGAAGCCATTCAGTCCAGCAGAGCTACTCGCGCGCATCCAGTCGCTCCTGCGACGGGTAGAGACGTTACGTCGTCGGAAACAGCCGCGTGAACTCGTCTCTGGACCGTTCCGGATTGATTTAGGGGCGAAGCGCGTCCAAAAAGAAGGTGTCGACGTCGAAGTGACGCCAACTGAATACGATTTACTTTGCCACTTCATCAAAAACGAAGATCAAGTCATGTCGCGAGATGAGTTACTCGATGCGGTATGGGGTGAGAATTACTTTGGTGATCGGAAGACGGTTGATGTCAACATTCGCCGTCTTCGTCAAAAAATCGAAGAGAATCCAGCGGAACCGAAGTTCATCGAAACATTGTGGGGACATGGATACAAGTGGCGTAACGAAGAATGAAGCGCCAGATATTGATGCGGTTCATGACGATTATCACGGTGACAGTCTTACTCGTCATCGGGATCCTCTCGTTCGTGACCTATAACTATTACTACGTGACGGCGACGGATGTCTTGAAACGTCATGCGAATGCGAGTGCTGTCTTATTTGCGAATAGCGGTCTTGCTTATGATTACGCCGATTCAGAAGCGACGATCCATGATGTACTCGACTCTTACGCTTATCCAGACGCTGAGATCGAAGTGTTGGATGCGACAGGGATTCCGCGTTACTCTTCGACTGGATTCATCTCAGAACGGAAGTTGACGCGAGAGGCGGTCAATCAAGTAAGGGCGGGACAGACCGTCACGAAACGATATGACGATGAGACAACGGGAGAACATTTACTGGAAGTAACAGAACCTGTCGTGTCGTTCGGTCAGACGACGGGAGCGCTTCGTTATACGACGTCGCTTGAGCGAATCGACCGACGTGTGATCGAAATTTGTTTAGCGATCGTCCTCCTGGGTACAGTAATTTGGGGACTTGCCTTCATCTATTCCTCACGTCTCGTCTCGTCGATCGTCCGACCGATTCAAGAAGTCATCGGTGCATCGGACCAAATCGCGAAACAGCATTACGACGTCAAGGTGAACGAGGAATACTCGTTCGAGCTTGGGGAATTAGCGCGGACGATCAATTATATGGGGCAACAGATCAAACAGCAGGAAACGTTGAAAGATGAATTCATTTCTGGTATTTCTCATGAATTGCGGACACCGCTGACATCAATCAAAGGCTGGAGTGAAACGTTACTCGTCGAACAGGATCAGTTGCCGGAAGAGGCGTCGCTTGGGATGGGCATCATTCATTCGGAGACGGAGCGTTTGATTTCGCTCGTTGAGCAGTTACTCGATTTCTCAAAACTCGAGACGAGTCGCCTCGTCTTATATCGTCAGGAAGTCAATTTGACAGAAATCATCGAGAACGTGACGGCGCAACTTCGTCAAAAGCTAGAAGAAAAAAATGTCCAGATCGTACAGAAGTTACCGGCGCAAGTCGTTGGTTTATACGACGAAAACCGATTAAAACAAGTCTTCTTGAACCTGCTTGATAATGCGATCCGCTTTTCTCCAGTCGGTGGCACGATCACCATTCGACTCGTTCGTTCAGAGCGTGTGTTGTTCCTCTCCTTCAGTGATGAAGGTCCCGGCATTCCGAAAGAGCACTTACGTCACGTCACAGAAAAGTTCTATCAAGTGCAAAAAGGAAAGGGCGGAACAGGGCTCGGACTATCGATTTGTCGAGAACTCGTCGAAGCACATGAAGGCAAGCTATTCATTGATAATCAGCCGGAAGGTGGCGTCATTGCGACGATTCTGTTACCTGTCACGAAAGCGTAAACACTGAGACGGGCAGAGTGAAACAGAAACTGGTAAAGTTAAGTGGATTATATTACAAAATGGATCAGATGATAGGAAACGGAGGAATCAGTCATGGCACTTGGTGTTTCAAATGGTACGCTTCAACCGCTCTCCGGAAAACCGAACGCGGTATCTACTCAAACCGATCTACAGGAAATGAAAATGCGACCGCTCCCGTTCAAAGGAACGCTTGCAGATTCGAAGTTTCAACTCTTACGCATCCTTCAAAGCCTCGACCGCGTCAAAGTCGTCAAGGAAGAAGGAACATACATTCACGTTATCTTCACGAGTAAAGTCTTTCGCTTCAAGGATGACGTCGAATTTTACTTCGATGAAGCCGCACAGGTGATTCACTTCCGTTCGGCATCACGTGTCGGGTACTCCGACTGGGGCGTCAACCGTAAACGAATGGAAGACATCACACGTCGTTATGAGGAGGGCTCACGATGAAGACCTATCAATTAGTTGTTATCGGTGGTGGTGCGGCCGGAATGACGATTGCTGCCGGTGCAGCAAGTCTCGGCGCGCACGTCGCCCTGATCGAACGCCATACGCATCTAGGTGGAGATTGTCTTCACTACGGTTGTGTTCCTTCAAAGGCTTTGATCGAAGCGGCGCACGATGTTCATGTCATGAAGCGGACGGCTGAAAAGTACAATGTGACGCTGAACGGAGACGCGGTCTATTCTAAAACGAAAGCAAGCGTCGATCGGGCACGTAACATCATTCAATCACACGATGGAACGAAACGGTTTGAAGACCTTGGTGTCGATGTCTATATCGGAGAAGCGACATTCCTCAGTACTCATGAAGTGGAAGTGGCGGGACAGCTTGTCGTAGGTGAGAAGTTTGCGATCTCGACGGGATCGCAACCAATCATTCCACCGATTGACGGACTCGATACGATTGATTATTTAACGAACGAGACGATTTTCGAATTGACGGAGCGTCCGGAGCGACTGCTCGTCATCGGTGGTGGTGCGATTGGTCTTGAGTTATCGCAAGCGTATGCGCATCTTGGAACAGAAGTCACGGTCATCGAGGGTATGAAGACGTTACTCGGAAAAGAAGATCGCGACATGGTCGAAGTCATTCAACGTCAGCTCGAACAAGAATTGACATTACATCTCGATACGAAGGTCACGCACGTCCGCAAGTCGGCGGGGGGCATCGAAGTGACGGTCGAAGCGAACGGCGAATCACGTGTCATCGAAACGGATGCCGTGCTTGTCGCGGTCGGTCGTAAGCCACGCATCGAAGCACTACGTCTCGATCGAGCCGGTGTACACGTCGAAAAAGGATTCGTCCAGGTCGATGGTTCACTTCGCACAAGTCAACGACACATCTTTGCGGTCGGAGATACGATCAACTCGCTCCCATTTACGCATGTCGCAGGGCTTGAAGGAAAAACGGTCGTCACGAATGCTTTATTCGGTCTACGGACGAAGCCGGATTATCGGGCGGTTCCATGGGTCACATTCACGACGCCTGAATTATTCCATCTCGGATTGACGGAAGACGAGGCACGCAAGAAACATGGGGAGATCAAGGTCTATCAGACCGGTCTCGATGAAGTCGATCGTTTCGTCATCAATGGTCAGACAGAAGGGCGCGTCAAGCTCATCGCCGATAAGCGTGGAAAACTGATTGGAGCACATGCAATCGGAGAACAAGCGGGTGAGTGGATGCAAGAAGTCGTCTATGCGATGGCACGTAAAGATAAGGTCGGTCAATTGTCGCGTGTCGTCCACCCATATCCGATCCGTGGTGCTGCTGTTCAGCGTGCTGCTGATGTCTACTGGCGTGAACGTCTATTCGCTGGTCCGATCCCAAAATGGTTGAAACGTTATTTCGACTGGAAACAAGGAGAATGATTCATGCAACAACCTGCTACTAAACGGAATTTCGTTCCGCTCGTCATCCTGCTGACGCTTGTCATCAATTTGCTCGTGGCCCTTTTATTCTTTGCGCCACCAGTACAAGTTGATTCAGGATTCGATTGGACGTTGCTTCCTTTTTTGAATGCCATCTTCAATAGTTTTACCTTCATGCTGTTGCTCGGCGCTTGGATTTCCATTCGTCGTGGCAATCGGGTGAATCATCGTCGCTTCATTGGTGGTGCGATGATGACGACGACTTTATTCTTAATTTCGTACGTCACGTATCACGCCGTCAGTGAATCGACGAAATTCGGGGGCGAAGGTTTCGTTCGCCCTGTCTATTTCTTTATCCTGATTACGCACATCATCCTAGCTGCAGTCATCGTTCCACTTGTCTTGATGTCACTCGCGCACGCTGTGAATCAAAACTTCGAGAAGCATAAAAAGTGGACACGCTTTACGATGCCGCTTTGGTTATACGTCAGTTTGACCGGTGTCATCGTCTATATCATGATTCGTCCGTATTATTAAAAAAAGCTCCTTCGAGGCAACCACGAAGGAGCTTTTTTACGTTCAGGATTCGACTTTTGTTTCGTCGAGTACATTCGCTTTTAAGTCGATCAATGGTCGAATCAACACTTCGACGCGTCGATTCTGACTGCGACCTGCTTCCGTTTGATTGGACGCGATTGGTTGGAATTCACCGTAACCGCTGACGGTGAAGCGTTTTGGTTCAAGCTTTGGATTCCGTTGTAAGGCACGCATGAAACTGATCGCCCGGTCCGCACTCAGTTCCCAGTTCGACGGATACTGTGCTGTGTTGATTGGAATATTATCTGTATGTCCAGACACTTGAATCTGACGTTGCCCGGCTTTGACGAGTAGTGCACTCATCCCCTCTGCGATTTGAAGCGAGCGTCCTCTTACTTCTGCTTGAGCTGGTGAGAACAGTGCGCGGTCGCGAATCGTAAAGACGAGTCCTTCATTCGTGATTTCGACCTTGATGTCTTTTTCAAGTTTTTCATTCTTAATGTATTGATTGGCTTCTTCTTTGATTTTTTCGAGTTCTGCGATTTCATAGCTTTGTGCCTTCGTCCGCGCATCGAGTTTTTTCGAATCCTCTTCTTCTTGAGTAGAAAGTGAGCTGTTCGTGATCATTCCTGAGCCACCGTTGAAGACAGAGCTAAACGATTGGGACATCGCTTTTAGCTTCACGGCATCGACATTACTCGAAGCAAAAAGTACGATGAAGAGTGCCAGAAGTAAGGTCAATAAGTCGGCGTACGGAATTAACCAGCCTTCGGAGATATGTTCGTCATGCGGCTTCTTTTTCCGCTTCATAGTTCGCACGCTCCTTCGGTGTCAAGTACACAAGTAGCTTATCCTCTAAGTTTTTCGGTGATTCACCGTTTTGAATCGAGAGAATCCCTTCAATCATCATCTCGTATAATTGAATCTCGTTCGCTGATTTTTGCTTCAGCTTCGTTGCGAACGGGAACCACAGGACGTATCCGGTGAAAATCCCGAATAGTGTTGCGATGAAGGCACCTGAAATGGCGTGACCTAATTTTTCGATATCCGATAAATCGGATAAGGCGGCAACGAGACCGACAACGGCACCGAGAACCCCGAGCGTTGGTGCGTAAGTACCGGCTTGCGTGAAAATGTTCGCATTTGCATGATGGCGTTCCGTCATGTTTTCGAGATCACGTGTCATGACGTCCTCGACATATTCGGATGGTTGTCCATCGATGACCATCATGACGCCACGCTTCATGAAGGCATTATCGACTTCTTCAAGTGCTGACTCGAGAGATAACAGACCTTCTTTACGTGCTTGTGTCGAGAGTGTCAAAAATTGTCCGAGCAACACTTGTTTTGTCATCAGCTTTTGTTCGAATAAGATGACTTTAAACAAGGCAGGTAAGACTTTCAATCGTTCCTTCGGGAAGGAAATCATGATGGCAGCTGCTGTCCCGACGAAGATGATGACGAGGGCTGCTGGGTTAAGTAAAGCGACGGGAGGCGCACCTTTTAAGATCATACCTCCGACTAGTGTGATGAGACCAAGAATGATCCCGATGATCGACACGATATCCATGATTGATGTGTGCCACCTTTCTGTATGTAATCCGTATAGGAACGAAAAATAAAAGAGCAGAAGACACTTCTTCTGCTCGGAAATCCAAAAACCGAGAATCAAGCGCCGTTTTCGTCGATTAGCATTTGAATGCTTTCGTTTCGTTCGTCACGCTCTATATCGGTCAGTACGTCGTATTTTTTTAACACTTGATACAATTCATTTAGAATCGGTTGCTCCAAATGTAATGATAAGAGTTCCTCGAATTGATAATACAATTGCGCAGGCATCCATTGTGATTGTCGTTCCAGCCTTCGCCAGACATCCTCAATCGAATGATCAGCCGTCTTAGGGTCCACTGTTTCCCTCAACCTCCTTTAATGATTACACGTCCACTTTTATCTAGTTTACCAAAAAAATACGAAAACGTTTAGTCGATTGCATATTTCGATAGAACTTCTTAATTCGAGGGAGTATGATAAAGACAATTCTGTCTGAAAACAATCTAGGGGGAGTAAGATGTTCTCGCATAAAAGACGTTCACGACTCGCACGCTTCGGGCGTTTAGGTGAATTGATGTATCATCAGCTGTTCGATAAACCGGCACGTTTTATCGCAACTGGCTTTACATTGACGATTTTACTGGGTGGTTTTTTATTGTGGCTTCCGATCTCGCAGCAAGAGGGGCAAGATGTATCATTCATCGATTGCCTATTCGTTGCGACATCGGCAGGAACCGTCACAGGACTGTCACCGATTAATATTGCCGAATCCTATAATTTACTCGGTCAAATCATCATGATGCTCTTAATTCAGGTCGGTGGACTTGGATTCATGACGATCGCGCTCGTCTTGCTCAGCGTCACGGGACGAAAAATCGGGATTCGTCAGCGGATCATTATCCAAGAGATGTTTAATCTCGATAGTCCGGGCGGAACGATTCGTCTCGTTCGTAATATCATCGTCACGACGGTCCTCGTTGAGATCGTCGGCATGTTTTTGATTGCGCTTGATTTGTTCATTCAATACAAATACAGCTTCGGAAAAGCACTCTATTACGGTTTGTTCCACGCCGTATCTGCCTTCAACAATGCAGGATTCGCACTTTGGGGTGATAATCTAATCGGTTTCCAACAAGATACGACATTCATTCTGACGATTGCAGCGCTCTTGATGATTGGTGGTCTTGGTTTTACGGTCATCGCGGATATCGCTGGTAAACGAAACTTCAAGAAAATTTCGCTCCATTCTAAATTGATGGTGCTATCACTACTCGTCATCAATGGACTAGGTGTTTTAGCAATGATGCTCTACGAGTGGGTTTCGAACTTGGGTTCATTAAAAGATGAATCGTTCTTCAGTGCGCTCCATATCGTGTTCTTTCAAGTCGTCACGACACGAACGGCTGGTTTCCAGACGATCGATTTAACGACGATGGTGCCGCTCTCGATCGGTTTGATGATGGTTTTGATGTACATCGGGGCAGGTTCCGCATCAACAGGTTCCGGGATCAAGGTCACGACGGCAGCGGTCATCTTGAAGAATGTCTGGACGTATATACGCGGACAGCGTGAAACGGTTCTGATGCGACGGACTGTTCAGACGCAAGCGATTCAAAAGGCATATGCGATTGCTGTCTTCAGTTTATTGTTCATCGCTTTGATCACGACGTTCCTGGCATTGACCCAGCCGAATATTTCCTTTATTGGTCTATTCTTTGAGACCGTTTCGGCATTTGGAACAGTTGGTCTTTCTTTGAACGTAACAGCTGAGCTCAATAGCTTTGGTAAGTTTTTGATCATGTTCATGATGCTACTCGGACGTGTCGGCTCCTTGACGATTCTGTTCACGTTCGCGACGCAACGAGACCGGACGATTCGTTATCCAAAAGAAAATATGTTGATCGGGTAACCGATTTAAAAAGTCCAATCGACTTCCCTTGTGGAAGAACGATTGGACTTTTTTAGTGTGTTGCGTGTGTTTGGTAATACTGGACGAGTCGAGGCATCGTTTCTGCAAGGTCTGGACAAATAATACCAGTGTCCCGTAAGTCACGTAAGGCATGTGTCGTGTCATATTGAACGGGATGAATGAAGTAGTCAAGTGTCTGCCGTTGCATCTGAAGTCGTTTCGCGACAGCTGGAGTCAATGCCGTGCTAACGAGTCGAAACGGAACGATTCCGCGCGGATAACGTCCATAATAGGCGACGTGTAACATCTCAAAAATCGCGCGTGCGCCATGTGGGAATGGATCCGTCAGATGATAGGTCTTATTTCTTCCGACCGGTGCATGACTGAGATAAGCGGTCGCTTCAATGACGTAATCATAGGGCACGAGATTGACGAGTGCGTTTGCTCGACCTGGGTACGGAAGAGGGGCGAAGGATTGCAGGAGACGCATCGCGTTCAGAACAAAATACACCCCATCCCACTTCGGTGTTTCGCCCGTTTCGGAATGACCGACGACGATCCCAGGACGGATGATTGTATAGGGAATCGTTCCGATTTCTTTACGGAAACGTACCTCTGCTAAATATTTCGTTTCTTCATAAGCATTTTTAAAGGCACTTGCTTGTAACTCATCTTCTAGAACCATTCCGGAACGAAGACCCGAGACATACGCTGTACTGAAGTAAATGTAGCGCTCTAAGGTCCGACACGTATGAGCAAACTGTGTCACGTTCGCGGTACCGATCACATTGATTCGAAAGGCGGGTTCATATGCTGTTGCTAAATCATATAGCGCCGCGAGATGAAAGATGTGTGTGACGTCTTGTTGCAACATCATCCGCGCCTCTGATGATAAAGCAAGCTGTTCGACCGTGATATCGCCTTCGTGCAATACAAGTTGCTCCGATCGTAAGGATGTACGTTCTAGAAGATCCTGGCGTCGCTTAACAGCTGCGTTTCGCTCTGACGGTAAATGAAGCAAATGAAAACAAGCGATTTGGTCCGGAACACGTGCCAGTTGTTCGATCAGTTTGGTCGCTAAAAAACCGGGGAAACCCGTCATAAAGTAGGTCCGCATCAATTCCATTCCTTTCTTGGATCACGTTCGAGTACAACGGTGAACGTCGAACCATCATTGATTTCTGATTCAACGGAAATCGCACCTCCGTGCGATTCGATGATTTCCTTACAGATGGCAAGTCCGAGTCCGGTTCCGCCGATTTTCCGGATGTCTGAGTTATCAACCCGGTAAAATTTCGTAAAGAGCTTTTCAAAAGCATTTTGTGGAATACCGAGTCCGTGATCTGTCACAGAGAACGTTGCTTGTTCCGGATTGGCTGAAAGAATGACTCGAATATGATCCGCCTGTGGAGAATACTTAATGGCGTTCGAAAGCAAGTTCAAGATCACCTGCTTGATTTTGTGCTCGTCCGCAAAAATCAGAACAGGATCCTCTGGTAGTTCTAGATCAATCCGATGCGTCTCGACGGTTTCGCCATAGGCATCGACGGTTGATGCGAGAAGATCGCGTAACGAGAACGACGTGAAGGTATACTCCTGTTTTCCACCTTCTAGACGTTGAATGTCTAAAAACTCATTTAATAGCGTCGTTAATCGTTTCGTCTCTTCGTGGACGATCTCAACATACCGTTCGATTCGATCAGCCGATTGTTTTTTATATCGTAGTAATTCCATATAGCCAAGAATGGAGGACAGCGGCGTGCGCAACTCATGCGATACTGTACTGACGAGTTCGTCCTTTACTTGATCCATCTTCGCTTCCTCTGTCCGATCACGGAAAACAAATAGGAAGCCATGACGAGAAATGCGGCTCTTCTCCTTTTTGATCGCAGTCGCATAAAATTCGAAATAAAGTGGGCTGGACTCATTTGGTCGCTGTAACGTGAAACGAAACGATAGTTCAGAATGTTTTCCGGCGAGTAATTCTTCTACTTGTCGGAGCATCTCGAATCGAGTGTTCAAATCGAGATTCGGAATCAGACTGATTCGTTCTTGAATCTTACTTGGTGCAATGCCTGGGACATCGAGTAATTTGCGTGCTTTGACGTTCATGAAGATGAAACTCCCATCCTCTTCTGTCAGTAGGAAACCTTCATTGGATGCCTGAAGAATCGATTGTGTGATATCACGCTGACGCATGATGGCATTTTTTTCGCGTTCAAGCATTTTTTCAATCTTTTTTCGTTCTGTAATATCACGAACGACGGCGACACGCATCCGGATGTTGTTGTAGATGATTTCACGCGGAAACACTTCGATTTCGACAGAAGTTCCGTCGGCACGTTGACCGAGGACTTCGTATGGTTCTTCTCGATGCTCCTCGATGCGTTGTAAGACACGCGCGTGATGATCCGGATGAATCAATTCAAGCGTCGTCTTGCCTTTCATTTTCTCGAGTTTCGTCCGGAAAATGACTTCTGCTGCGCGATTGGCATCGATGATGATGCCGTGGTCATGAAAGATGACGGCTTCAACGACGGATTCCGAGAAGAGTCGGAAGCGGCGTTCGCTTTTCGTCAGATGCCATTCGATTTGTTTTTGCGGTGTGATGTCCTGAATGAGCAGGAAGTACGTATCGTTTGGCAACCGTGTCATATAAAGGCGTCCATGGAACGTTGAGCCATCCAAACGATGATAGGTCCATTCATTTTCGGCTTCCCGTCCATGCAGTAAAAACAGTTGCGCGTCCGATAAGTCTTTTAAGTTCAATTGCTCGAGATGTTGACGGCGGGTAGCGATTTCCTTCGCATCATGTAGAATCGTCGTTTGGAGACCAATGATGTCTTCGGCATGCTCGAAACGGAATAAGGTGCTTGCCACTTCGTTACAAGTTTGAATCCGAAACTCCGAGTCGGTGATGAATAGAGCAGTATCTAGTGTTGAATTGAATAAGTCTTCGATTTTCAGGGGAGCGACATGGACAAGAAAATAGTCCGTCGCTTCAATCGCTGTGACTGTTAATTGATGTGTCGTTGCAATGACGGCTTCCTTCTGTAATGGAAAGAAATCATCCGTGATGGGAAACAGTTCCTGAACGGTTTCGATATTCGGGGCGTTCATGAACTGGTGTTGAAAAGCATCATTATGAAATTGAATCTTTCCGTTTGCATCGACTAGAAGAACGGGGTCTTTCATAGCACGTATCGTCGCGTGAATGATTCGTAGCGATGAAGGGGATGAATGTTCTGCCATGAGCTACCTCCTGACTGGTCTTCGACCATGGATTTTAAGACGGTCTTTCCTCGTTAGTTTACTTCTGCAAGACGAGTCGTATTTCCTGTTGAAGGAAGCAACCGACGAAGAATTTTAGTATAGTGAAAAAAAGGTCACGATACAGTAGAGGGGAAAAGCACGATGAAACGATTGAAACGAAAACGATTGTTACTAGCAGCTTTGTTTGCAATGATAGGAATTTTCGGAACTTATTTTTTTTCGAGTTCTTGGGAACCTTTAATCTTAATCATCAGTATAGTAGGGTGTATCCTTTTTCTTCTTTTGTCCATTTTAACGCCGTCGCTTGAAAAACGACTCGATCGAATGGAAGGACGAGAATTTGAAGAATGGCTTGCCGATTTATTTGAAACAGCTGGATATCGGGTCGAGTTGACACCTGCTTCACGCGACTTCGGAGCAGATTTGTTGATAGAGGATGAACGAGGGTATAAGATTGCCATCCAGGCAAAGCGATATAGTGCGGCTGTAGGGCTCGAAGCGGTTCAACAGGTCGCTGCCTCGGTTCCATTTTACGGGATGGATGAGGGATGGGTCGTTACGAATTCGACCTTTACGGAAGCCGCGTATCAGCTAGCGGAACCAAATCAGGTTCGCCTCATTGATCGGGAAGAATTGCTCGCATTTGCAAAGGAGATGAACCTGCATTGAACATGTCGAATGATTGTCGACAAAAGGGGGTTGTCAATTTGGAGAAACGGTGCAATAATCATTTTCGTTAACGAAATATCATACAGATAAAGAAAGTTAAACTATACAGGATGTCTAAATAAACTGGGGACGAAAAACCAGCACGTTTTAGCAGTGAGAGGAGAATTTCTGTTGCGCAAAGTTGTCTATGTGCAGGGTTGCGTTTTTTCGCAAGGTCATGCCGCGATTTATGATGAAGCGCACCAAATGATCGGTGCGGTTCAACACGACGAGAATGGTCGTGTTCAAGTAATGAATGGTGAAGGTAGAGGGGTAGCGTTTGGTAAGTTCATTCCGACGTGTAAGAAATGGGTCGTGATGAACCATGATGGACAAGAGGTAGGTCAAATGCGTGAGAAGTTTTCGCTCTTCTCGAAGAAATGTGAGTACAACGTGTATGAGCGTGGTACGTTCACGATTTCCTTCGACCTGACAAAAGGAAAATTCTCCGTACGGAGTGCAGCTGGAGAAGTCGTTGCGGAATTGTTGCAAGACGGTGATGAGTACCGTCTCGTCAAGGATGCAGACAAACTCTCGATGTACGAACTACTCTCTGTCTTGAAAAGTCTGACGAACAACGTCCACTATAAATCACTGACAGCCGTCTAAATAAAAAAAAGATGCCTTCCATGACATGGATGGCATCTTTTTTTCATCATGTCGTTTGCAGAACATGATGGAGACGTTGTTTCGCTTCGTGCGTCAAATGCGATACACGACGGGCATAGAGACACAGTTGCAGGACGTGGACAGTTTCAGGGCGGTAAGCGTTAATACGCTCGAGCGAGCGTCTGAGACGCTTCTCCGTCAATTCGATTGGACCACTTGTCTCCGCGTGTTGCGTGTAGACGAGATAAAAATTAAGCGGACTGATTAAATCATCCTCATCGATATTCGGATTCTTGAAGACGATTGTCAGCAGTTCCCGTGTTTCTTCTAACGAGAAAAGGTGTTTTAAATCATCTAGCAGATAGATGATCGAAGCCTGATTGATCGAGTACTTCTTTCCGCGATGCGGTACGCCGATGATGTCCCGGACTTCACGTTTCGTCCAGTTCTGAATCGTCGTCGCTGACATATGTTCGCCGATCAGGGCATTTGCCAAATGAACGATTTCATTGATGGATAGACCATTTTTTAATGGATCGAATTGCTTCAAGCGATTGATGACCTTCGGCAATTCTGTGCCTTCCGTTGCGACGAGGGGTTCGATTCCTTTTCCTTCGTTCAAGCGTTGCAGACAACTTGATAATGTTTGGACTGCTTGAGCATCATACATTTCCAAAACTTCCTCTCTAGGACGTCATTTGACCTTATGTTATCAAATGAAGGTTCAATAGGGCAAATGGCAACTGAAACAACGTACAATAAATAATAGGAAAGAAAGGGGGAATGACGATGGAATGGATAGCTGCTCTTGGCACGATTGGAATCGTCGGGCTAGTTCTCGTCATCCTGGAAGTCATTGGACGCCGTTTCGGCTTTTCTCCCGAGACGGTTCGGAAATGGATTCATATTGCAGTTGGTCACTGGGTGTTTCTTGCGCTACTATGGCTGGATCACTGGTACGTTGCGATTGTACCGTTATTATTCTTTGCAGTCGTTAATCTACTGACACTACGAAAAGGAATCGGTCAGATGCACGACGTCGATCGTCCTTCTTACGGAACGGTCTATTACCCACTCGCTCTAGCGGGACTCGTCCTGTTCTTCTTCGAACGACAGCCGATGGCGCTCGTTGCGGGAAGCATGGTGCTTGCTTGGGGCGACGGTCTCGCTGCTCTCGTCGGAAAACGCTATGGGAAGACGTTTTACGTCCGTGGTGAGACGAAACGATCCTTTGAAGGAAGTATCGCCCTGTTTTTGGCGTCATTCCTCGTTTTGACCGTGACGTTCTTATTTTATGGACAACCGGTTTGGCTCGCTGTCAGTTATGGCTTCTTGCTTGCGAACATCGCAGCCTTGATCGAAGCCATCTCATATCGCGATCTCGACAATTTGATCTTGCCTTGGACGATCGCGGCACTCGTTGCGTTTGCTTTTTAACGTTCAGTCGCGTAGTAACAATTGTTTGAAATAGAGAAAACGTAGTCGAATATAGTCTGGGTACGCGCGCCAACCTGCATGACGAATGGTCATATCCCGACACATGTCCCGAAAAACATGGCGATAGATCTTTTCTTCGGAATCGTCGTAAACAGCTGCGTACAAGCCGTGCTCGAGCATGTTAGAAAGGCATTCGTCGAGCTTGGCGTAGAGGGTCTCGTCGCTGTCTTCGCGCAATGTAGCATGCAGCATCTCATATTGAATGCTTTGATTGACAGAAGCTGTCGCATGAAAGACGGCGGTTTTGTCGAGATGAGGTACGCCGATGATTAACGCATAGAGTGCTTCCAACATGTCGATCGAATGACCGTCCAGTTGTTGGATGGAATCAATGGCCATCAGTGTATCGATTCCAGATGCGCCAACCTTCTTTAAATATGTAAACGCATGAACGGCTGATTCCCCATAAAATTGACGATGATTGTAATGGACGGCAAGAAAACGATGTCCTGCCGGCTCTTCAGGGAACCGTGCGATGGCCGAAAGGAAAAACTGTTCTGCTTCGTGCATATACCCTTCCTCTTCACTGATGATACCGAGGAGTATGTATCCTTGCACATGTTCGCCGAGTTGCTGATGTGTCTCTTCGATCAGCCGGCGCGCTTGAGTGTGTTCGTTCTTGAAATAAAGGGAATGGGCTGTAGCAATGTTGAGCAATGGATGAGATGGGACAAGAACACGTAAGCGCTCGGTTGCGGCAATACGTACGCTCTCTTCTGTATCGGATGATAGTGCTTCGAGTAACGCTACTTCAGCGACGTGGCTCTGGAGTTCATGAGAATGGGCGGTTATGGTTTGTGTCATATAATGAGATCCCCTCTACTAGTTCAAAATCATAAGTCTTCGTTTCTCATCATATGACAAGCCGAGTGGTGCCTCAAGAAGTAATAAAAAATAGTCGATGGTTCCTCGAAAAGGAATCATCGACTATTTGTACTTTCAAGATCATGCGTGTAGGTGAAGCACATCTTCAACGGATTTGTACGTGTATCCGAGATCGCGTGCGACCGCTTCGTACGTGACGAATCCTTGTGCGACATTCAATCCTTTTTCAAGAGCATCGTTTTCAGCAAGCGCACGGTGTGTGCCTTTGTTCGCGAGTTCAAGGACATACGGGAGCGTTGCGTTCGTCAATGCAAGTGTAGACGTACGTGGAACGGCACCCGGCATGTTCGCGACTGCGTAATGAACGACACCGAATTTTTCATATGTTGGGTCATCATGCGTTGAGATACGGTCGACCGTTTCGAAGATACCACCTTGGTCGATGGCAACGTCAACGATGACAGCGCCCGGCTTCATGCGTTTGACCATGTCGGCAGTAACGAGTTTCGGTGCTTTTGCACCTGGAATCAAGACAGCACCGATGACGAGATCACTCTCAGCGACAGCTTCAGCAATCGTGTACGGATTTGAGATCAACGTGTTGATCGAGTTACCGAAGATATCATCCAACTGGCGAAGGCGTTCTGGACTAACATCGATGATCGTGACATCTGCACCGAGACCGACAGCGAGTTTCGCGGCATTCGTTCCGACGACACCGCCGCCGATGACTGTTACTTTTCCACGGCGAACCCCAGGAACACCAGCAAGCAAGATGCCCATACCACCGTGTGGTTTTTCCAAGAACTGTGCACCGATTTGGGATGCCATACGTCCTGCGACTTCACTCATTGGTGTTAACAATGGAAGTGTGCGGTTCTTTTCAACCGTTTCATAAGCGATTGCTGTGATGTTCGAATCCACAAGTGCACGTGTCAATTCTGGCTCAGCCGCTAAGTGAAGATACGTGAACAATGTCAGATCCGGACGGAAGTATTGGTACTCTGAAGCGATCGGCTCTTTAACTTTTAAAGCGAGTTCGGCTGTTGCCCAGACTTCAGCAGCAGTCGCGATGATTTCAGCACCGGCTTTGACGTACTCTTCGTTCGTGAAGCCACTCCCCATACCTGCCATTGATTCAATGATGACACGATGTCCTTGTGCATGTAACGCTGCTACCCCGGCAGGTGTTAATGCAACACGGTTTTCGTTGTTTTTGATTTCCTTTAATACTCCAATGATCATGTGAACGCGATCCCCTTTCGCAAATAAACAAATCAATTTCTCTTCTTCTTCAGTATACGAGAAATGAAAGCGTTCTACTTTATCGGCGTTTTCAAAAATAACCGATATCCTTTGTGTAAAATCACAAAGGATATCGGTCTGCTTTTAGGTACAAATAAAGTAAGGAGCGTTCGGGTAAAGATTCCATTCGAATGCCCGCTTCCTCCTCGATCCGTCGCATCCGATAGAGGATTGTATTCGGATGGACATGGAGATGGGAGGCGACTTGCTTGACGTTCCCATCATAATGAAGGAACCATTCTAGCGTCTCACATAAAGAGGAAGCATGCTTCACATCGTAAGCACGCAGCCGTTCGATTTCTTCCAAGCGAACCGTTCGTCGTCGCAGACGTTCCGAGAAAATCGGTAAGAGCTGGAATAAGCCGAGGCGTTCGTAACGGGTCACGTTCTTCAGCTCAAATGGAAAGGCATCTTTTAAACGCAAGACGATGCCCGCTTCTTCATAGCGTTCGGGAATCGCTTGGACGCCGGTGAAGACTTCACTACTTGCCGCGACGAAATCCGTATAATCGAATCGCTCCGCGAGCAATTGACGGAACGACTGGATGAAGGCGTCGAACTGCAGGCGTTCTTGTTCCGCATCGCGATCGTTTGTGCTGATCCACAAGATGAAATCCGTCTCGTCATATGCGTAAAGTAATGGACGAACAGTCTGCTGAATCGTCAATAAATAGCGCAGACGATCGGCGAGACGTGGTGTGATCGCCTCCGAAAAACGGATGACCGTCAAGCGACTGATGCCAGGTGGTGCGACATGTAGTTTAGAGAACATCTTCAGGATTTCCGACTCGGATAGTTCTTCATGTAATAACTCGAAGAAGAACTGTTCCGTCTGCTCTTCCTTCCGTTTTTTCTGCATGTCGATTGCCAGCAACTGACGTTGAGCAAGTAGAGCCCCTTTCTTTAAATCGGCTAGTTCCGAAGGAGTAAATGGAGTGCTTCGCGCAATCGACCAGATATAGCCGAGAATTTCTGAATCTTGTTTGATCGCAATGGCGACACGGTCATTCAGTCCGACACCGGTGCGTGCAGAAATGATGAGTGGATCATCCTGTGTAGCAAGGCTCTGGATGACTTCATCTTTCCAGAGTTGGTCGATGACCGATTCCGGTACCCGACGACCGATGATCGTCGCGACACGGGCAGGGTCTGTATCAGCCGTATGCGTACTGTACGCAAGAAGGCGGTGATTGCGATCTTCAATCGTAATCGGAGCATTCAAGGCAATACCGATCGCTTCCGCTAAGTCGTCTAAGGAATGATATGAAGCTTCTAACATGGAATTTCCCTTCTTTCTCTTTCAATCGATAGTTTTAGTATATCTTCTATTGTGTAAAATCACAAAAAGTATTCTTTTGTATTGTAAGAAAACACAACTACATGCTACGGTAAGCCTCGGAAAAGAGAGAGAGGATGAAATGGCATGGAAGTATTACGTCTGATATCGGCTTGGGTCTGGGGGATTCCGAGTATGATGTTGTTGGTAGGAACAGGAGTGTACTTTACGATCCGCTTACGCGGTCTTCAGTTTCGGCGTCTAAAACAAGCGTTTCAATTGTCTGTTCAAAAGTCAGGACAGGGTGAAGGAGAAATCAGCAGCTTTCAAATGTTGATGACGTCCCTTGCGGCGACGATCGGAAACGGTAACATCGCAGGGATTGCAGTCGCCTTGACGATGGGCGGACCGGGCGCAGTCTTTTGGATGTGGGTCATCGGTTTAATCGGAATGGCGACGAAATATGCAGAAAGCCTTCTTGCCATTCTCTTCAGAAGTCGAAACGAACGCGGCGAAGCTGTCAGTGGACCAATGTATTATATCGAGAAGGGATTAGGACCTAAATTTAAACTACTCGCCATCTTGTTTGCGGTATTTGGTTTGATCGCATCGTTTGGTGTTGGGAACACGGTGCAAGCGAATGCGATGGCAACGGTACTCGAGCAATCGTTCCACGTGCCGCTGCTAGTGTTCGGCATTCTGCTTGCAATTGCGGTCTATGTATCGATTCGTGGTGGACTTGAACGCGTCAGTGCGATTTCGACGATCTTCGTTCCGATCATGAGCTTACTTTATATCGGTGCCGCTTGTGTCCTTTTAGTATTGAAGGCAGATCAGATTCTACCAGCCTTTGGTTTAATCTTTGAGTATGCCTTCCAGCCGCTTGCGCCAGCGGGAGCCTTCACCGGTGTATCGATCATGATGGCGATGCAAGTCGGTGTAGCACGAGGCATTTTCACGAACGAAGCAGGACTTGGGACGGCAGCCTTGATTGCTGGATCTGCAAAAAGTGAGCGTCCAGTCGAACAGGGATTGATTTCGATGACGAGTACTTTCATCGTAACCTTGATCGTCTGTACGATGACGGCACTCGTCCTTCTGACGACAGGTTTTTGGGATCCGTCAGGCGGACTACATTCAGGCATGACACACGATGCGAATCTTTCCGGAGCCGCGCTTACGGCAACCGCCTTTGCGAGTGTCCTTGGATCATTTGGAGAATGGACGGTCGCTTTCTCCGTCTTCTTCTTCGGTTATTCAACGATCATTGGTTGGTATGTCTATGGAGAGAAGTGCTTGGAGTACTTGAGCGGTACGACACGCTTCAACGAAGGATACCGCGTGTTCTTTGCGCTCGCAGCCTGTTATGGTGCAGTCGCGCAATTAGAACCCCTATGGCTCGTCGCAGATATTGCGAATGGACTGATGATGATTCCGAACTTGATCGGAATGTTGTTCTTGTCACACTTAGTCATTGAACAAACGAGAGACTATGAACGAGCCGGTCACAAACGAGTGGCTTAACGGAAAAAAGCGGTGATGCCTGATAGGGGGCATCACCGCTTTTCTGATGAGACGATTCACCCATTCGTTCGACGACGACTGTAGATGAGGAGTGTCAGTAAGAAAATCAAACTAAGCGCAACGAGAACGGAGAGTGAAGCGACGTTCCAGCCGATGACTTCGAGGAGGACACTGACCGCAACCGTCAAATAGAAAATCCCGAGGTACTTTTTGACGAACGGACTTTCGAAATGCGTCAACTGCTTCGCGCCAATCGGTGCTCCGAGCAAGGCGCCGACAATCAGCATGATCCCAACGAGAATATCGATATTCGTACTCGCGACCGTATAGTTGACGAGTCCCGATAGGACAATCAGTAACGCGGAAGCAATACTCGTTCCGACCGCACGTTTCAACTCATAGCCAACGATCCCGACGAGTAACGGTGTGATGATGAATCCACCGCTGACACCGAGGAGCGAAGAGATGAATCCAGCGAACAGACCAGTGAAAGCAAGGGCGAGATATCGATTTTTCCAACCCGTCTGTTCACCGGTCGTCGATTTTGGACGTAAGAACTTATTCGCGAAGTAGAGTAAGAGTCCGATATAAACGATCGAGATCACGAGATGGGCACCGTTAACTTCCTCTAAACGAAGGACGAGTGGTGTCGCGATCGTCGAACCGATGATTCCGACGCCACCGACGACGAGACTATCGCGCCAGACGACATTTTTAAGGCGTAAGTGAGAGATTGTACCTGAAACGGTTGAACCAAGTGTTAGCATGAGGCTGGTCGCGATCGCAACACTTGGGGCATATCCTAAAATGAGCAGTAGCGGCGTTAAAATGATACCGCCACCGATTCCGAAAAAGCCGGAGATGATTCCAATGAAAAATCCGAGGATTAAGAAATAATAAAAAGCGAGATCCATGTACAGTCTTCCTTTCCCTTTTCTTCTCTATTATCCACTTAGTATGGCAATGAATGAGAAGAATGTAAAAGGGGACGGCTCCTTAAAGGGGGTTGAAGGAGCCGTTAAGGGGAACTTATTCTTTTGACGCGGCGACTTCCGTGGCTGCATCGATACCGGTATTGGCCTTAACTATGATTCGTTCGAAGTTACCGGCAACTTCGTTCGATTTCGTCAACAATGTCCCGACGATGGCTCCGAGGAAACCAAGTGGGATGGAGACGATTCCTGGATTCGTCAACGGGAAGAGGGCTTCCCCGACGAACAAGGCTGAACCGTCGACTGCCCAAAGATTTGGACTGAGTGCGACGAGAATCAGTGATGAGAATAACCCGACGACCATACCTGTGACTGCCCCGCCAGTATTGAAACGGCGCCAGAAGATCGTCAAGAGAATAACTGGCAAGTTGGCACTTGCTGCGACAGCAAAGGCAAGCGAAACAAGGAACGCGACGTTCATCGTTTGTGCGAATAATGCGAGTACCATCGAAATCATGGCGACGGCGATAGAAGCGAGTCGTGCTGCTGTCATCTGTTCTTTTTCCGTCGCTTGTCCTTTACGTAAAATATGACTATAGAAATCATGGGCAAAGGCAGATGCTGCGGATAAGACGAGTCCCGCAACAACAGCGAGGATCGTCGCAAAGGCGACCGCGGCAACGAACGCAAAGAGTAAATCGCCACCAAGTGCTTGGGCGAGAAGTGGTGCCGCCATGTTACCAGCAGCATTGGCAGCAATGATATCTTCAGAACCAACGAAAGCAGCGGCACCAAAGCCGAGGAAGATCGTCAAGATGTAAAAGGCACCGATGATCCATGTCGCATAAACGACAGATTTACGAGCTGTCGGGGCATCCTTAACAGTAAAGAAACGAATCAAGATATGTGGTAATCCAGCCGTTCCGAGAACGAGTGCGAGATTTAATGAGATCGTATCGAGTGGTAACTTGAACTTGTTTCCGGGATTCAAGAATGAATCACCGAGCGGTGTCGCTTGTTTGACTTCTGAGAACATCTTGAAGATCGAGAAATCAAACTTTGCGAAGACCATGAATGAGATGACAGCTGTTCCTGCCATCAAGAGGATCGCTTTGATGATTTGAACCCATGAGGTCGCTGTCATACCACCGAAGACAACATAGACTGTCATCAAGATACCGACGATGATGACACTCGTCGTGTAAGGAATTCCTAACAACAGTTCAATCAAGGCACCCGCACCGACGAGTTGTGCAATCATATAGAAAATCGAGATCGCGATTGAGTTCATGGCGGCGACTCCGCGAACTTTTGAAGCATTGAACCGAGCGGCAATCATATCCGCCATCGTGTATTTCCCGAGGTTCCGAAGTGGTTCGGCAACGAGGTACAAGACAACCAGATAGGCAACGAGGAAGCCGATCGAGTAGAAGAATCCGTCGAATCCGGCTAAAGCAATCATCCCAGCAATTCCGAGGAACGAGGCAGCAGACATATAGTCGCCGGCAATCGCCATCCCATTTTGTGCACCAGTGAGTCCACCGTCCGCTGTATAAAAGTCGTTAGCAGTTTTTGTTTTACGAGCAGCAAAGTATGTAATGACGAGCGTCAAACCGACGATCGCAGCAAATAAAGCAACGGCAGTATAATTCATTTCGACTCCTCCTTGATTTGTTCGACGAGTCGATCAAAGGCACGTGCTTTTTTGCTATACATCATACAGAACGTCCACGTCATGATGAACTGAGCAAAAGCGAAGATCCAAGCACCCGTAATATCACCGAACACCGGCTGATTTAAAATCGTGAAGTAGCTTGTTAAAATCGGAAGCGTAAAATAAAAAATAAGACAGAAACTGATGGCTGGAAGAATGAAGCCATTCTTTTGACGCATCAATTGTTGAAAGGTAGCGCTCTCGACGATTGCTGGAGCGGATTGAGTCGCTTCATTTTTTTGAACTTCGGACACTTGATGCATGAGGACGCCTCCTTTAAAGAATGAATGTAAATTCATTATAAGGATGTCGTTTCTGGAAAAGCTATCCTAATTTTTAAGAAGAAATGCGCATTATTATATTAATATTGGTCATACCAATTTAATGTAAGCGTTTGCAATATTGAACATTGTTTGAACGTTATTTTTATATATTAATTGCACTGGAAAATGATTCAAAAGACCTAGTACGACAAAAAACGAAATTAACTCAAAAAAGCCTGTCTATGAAATCATAGACAGGCTTGAGTCATTTTTCAGTTGGACGTTCGATTTTGTCTTCGATTTCCCGTAAATGATCCGCGCGTTTTGAAAGGGCGCGACGCTTTAACCACTCTTCCGTTCCGCGACTGACTCCCCAAATGGCGAGTAAAATCAAAAATAGAAGAACGAGACGCATCGGACGTTCAAGGAACGTCGACCATTCCTTTCCGATCAGTGAGAAGATGATGACGACAATCAAACGACCGGCACCAGCAGCAATCAAATACGTCCGCAGCGATAGCTGAATCATGGCGGAAATGGACGTGATGATGAACGCAGGCATGAACGGAAGCGAGAAAAAGAATCCGAGTGAGATGGGACTCATGTGACGAACACGTTCGATCCACTGTTGCGCGGCATGGTGTTTTTCAAGCCAACGTGTGACCGGGCGACGAAATAGATATCGAATACAAGCGAAGACGACGAGTGATCCAAGCATGCTCCCGACCCATGATACGAGAACACCCATACCAAAACCATAGGTTGCCGCATTCGCGGAAATGATCAGGACGAGTGGCAGGAAAGGAAATAGAGACTCAAGAAACGGGGCAATCAAACCGGTGGCAGCTCCTCCAGGTAAGTCTTGGAGAAAGAAAATCATCTGCTCGATCCAGTCACGAAGTGTATGGAGCATTCGGAATCCTCCTTGCAAGATGTACTACTGTGTTTTATTTTACCTCTTTCTGATTCAGAAAGGGAATGAAATTCCTTGAAAGGGATTCAGGAATTGTGGATTGTACATTCGAAAGGGAGTTGGTATTATACTTAAATGGGTACGTTTTGCAGGCGTTCCCAGCTAGTCAATAGCTAGACGCTTCGTTTGCCAACGTTCGTTTTACTGCAAAAAACTGACATGGGGGCTAATGAGGAATATGAAACCTTATCGCGTACTATTATTTTATAAGTATGTTCCGATCGAAAATGCGGAACAGCTAACGAAAGAGCATCTTGCTTACTGTAAAGAGCTCGGTATTAAAGGACGAATCTTGATCGCACCAGAAGGTATCAACGGCACACTCTCTGGAACGGTCGAACAAACGGAACAATACATGAAGGACTTGACGGCGGATCCACGATTCGCTGACATCGAATTCAAAATCGATGAAGTCGAAGAGCACGCCTTCAAAAAAACGTTCGTCCGTTACAAAAAAGAACTCGTCACATGGCGTTTTGAGGACGAATTCAATGTACCAGAAGAACATGCTGCGTATCTTGAACCAGCAGAGTGGAAAGAAATGATGAAACAAGATGACGTCGTCATTCTCGATGTACGAAACAACTACGAATATGACCTCGGACACTTCAAGAATGCCGTAAAAGTCGATGTCGATGCTTCACGGGAATTCCCGGAATGGCTCGACGAGAACGAGCATTTGTTTGAAGGGAAAAAGGTTCTCACATATTGTACGGGTGGCGTTCGTTGTGAGAAATTCACGGCGTACTTCCGTAAACGGCAACAGAGTGACGATATCTTCCACCTGAAAGGCGGAGTCGTCATGTACGGAAAAGATGAACAGACACAAGGAGAAGACTGGGAAGGCGAACTATACGTCTTTGATGAGCGTGTACAAGTTCCTGTCAATGCCGTCAATCCGTCTGTCGTCTCAGAATGTTACTACTGCGGAAAACCGGAGACGCGCTATGTTAATTGTGCAAACCCGGAATGTAATCGACAGCACTTCTGCTGTGAAGAATGCGAACCGAAAGTCATGCGTTCGTGTTCCGATGAATGCCGGGAGCATCCGCGCAACCGTTATGAAAAAGAGCAACAAGAAGAATTAGTATAAGACAAGACTAAAAGTCGGATGATTTCTACTTAAAGAAATCACCCGACTCTTTTTGTGTACTCAAGAGGAAGGAAATAAGTAACGCAAAATATCCGGTAAACGTTTCGCCCAGGCGGTTTCATGATGAATCGCTTCCGGGATGATCGTATAGCGACTTTGAGTAAGTTTCTGTTCGACCGCTCGTGCTAAGACATCATTCGTGTGTAAATAATCTGTCTCGGTCATCGGACCGCTCACTTCTTTAGTACCAACATCCATATAACAGCGATGAGCGGCAGATAGAGACGGACTACGCTCGATGAATTCAAGGAGTGAGGAAAAGTTTGCCCATCCGGCAGTCGACAAAGCAGCGACACGCGTGATGACTTCCGGATATGCGAATAAACCATAGAGCGAGATGACACCACCCATCGAGCTACCGATCATCGTCGTATCATCAGGACGTGTCGCGTAGTTGGCGTCAATATATGGTTTTAACTCGCGGATAATCCAGTCCATGTAGACCTTACCGTTTCCCCCGATTGACGTCCGGTGCGAGGGATAGGCAGTCCGCATCAGTAAAGCTTCGTCACTCCAGGGGGCGTAGTCATCGTAACGATCCATGCCGTCTTCTGGACTGTCAATCGCAACGACCATTGCCGGAATTTGTGTCTGTTGTAGTGCAAGATGAATCTCCCAGCCTTTTCCGAACGAGGCGGTTTCTCCACTAAAAACATTTTGTCCATCGTGCATATAAATCACCGGTAAGGCTTCGTTCGGATCTAAATGGGGCGGACGATGAATCCGAATCGTCCGGTGGGCTTGTGATGTCGGTAGCGTCATTTCAATTTCTGTAATCGACAATAGAGTCACGACCTTTCAAAGGTTTGCATAATGCGCGGTACAGTTGCGTCCGTTGTGTTTTCCGCCGACATAGAGTGCATGGTCGGCTTGACGTAACGACTCTTCGAACGTCCGTTGATACCCTTCTTCCACTGTATCAATTCCGAGGCTGACGGTTAAGGACAGTCGGTGACCATCGACGAGGAAGGGACGATCCATGACCGCATGGCGGACCGTCTCGGCAATCTGGATGGCAGCCTCTTGACTACCATTTCGTAAGAGAAGTACGAACTCCTCCCCGCCATAACGAGCAGCAAAGACCTCATCATGTTGCAATTGGATCGCTTGGATACGTCGACCGAGTTCACGAAGGACAAGATCGCCTACTTTATGACCGTACGTATCGTTGACGCGTTTAAAATGATCAATATCAAACAGGATTACGGAGAGCGGATAGCAGTCAGCAGCAAACTCCTGCCGACCATGTTCATAAAAGGCACGGCTATTTGGTAATTCGGTCAAAGCATCGGTCCGACTTTCCGTGTAGAGTTGAACCGTTTCACGAGAGCGCTCTAAGACACGACAAAAGATACGGAGCAGACGAGATAACTCATCGGCATTCGTCGCATCATAGGCATCTGCGACTTGATGGAACAGGATGATCGAGACATCGACCTCTCCGCTCGTAATCGAAGGAATCGCCAGCATCGAGTGACGATCGACAGGCAATCCGATTTGAATATCGTTGCCCCAGTCGCACCGAAGACCATAGATGATCGGGGTATGCAAATCGTCGGCTGTCAAGGAATGAAACAGTGGTAATACATCAATCGGTTGTTTCGTCCGGATGTTATAGATGACTTGTTTTCGCTGTTGTTGGATTGAGATCCAACCTTCAGAAAACGGTAGCAGATGCGGTAAATCAAGGAGTAACGAATCAATCGTCTCGCGTTCAAAGCGGGAAATCAACAAGTGTTCCTTCGCATCATCAAATCGTTTGGCATTATCATTTGCTTCAAGCGAATCACCACGCTCTTGCAACAGACGTTTGAACAAAAAGAGAATCAAGGCGGAAACCGTAGCCGCGACGAGTGGACTCTCATCGTAAAACCAGATCCCAAGTAAAGCGCTCAACATGCTGATTCCGTAGACGAGGGATTGCAACTTCACGAGACGGCGCCAATCGTATTTCAAGAAGAGGAAGCGATTGACGAACAGACATTGGAAATAAGAGACAAGGAAAACGGTGATTAAAAAGCCGGTGAAAGGAATCAAGGCTTTCGTATACGTAAAGTTTGAGCCGATCGGACCACCGAGCGCATAATACGCAAAGGCGGGAAGCGAGATATAGACTAAATCGAATAGGGCGTTGATCGGGTAGAGGTAGACGAAACGTTTCCAGCGAATCGCTTTTCGGTGAGACATGAATTGAAAGACGAGAATACCGATTTGGCTTAAAATCAAGGCGTACGTTAAACCGTAATTGAGGAATAAAAATAAGATGATTCCTTCTTGGAATGTATAGTAAATGCCACCACGACGGACATTATCGAACTGAAACAGGAGAACGAGTCCGAATAAATAAAGCGTGTTGATGATGGAGACAGAAGGATGGAAGGTTGGTGGATGAACGATGCCGATCACTAATAACGTCAAGGCGACGAGACCGAAGACGATCCAGCTTGTCCGGGCTACATGTTGGTAGTAGCGCATGAAACATCCCTCCCCCTGAGAAGTATCTTTTATTCCTATACCCGAATTGTGGAAATTTTGATAAGCCATTTACCAAAAAAATAAGGTTGAGAGAAAAGAAAGAATTGCGTATAATGTGAAAGATATCGAATACAGTCGATGATGAAGAGAGTAACGGTTGATTTTCGTCAACTAGCGAATCAGGGAATGGTGGAAGCCTGAGGACGAACCGATCGTGAAACGCACTTCTGAGACGCTGCCCGATTCCTGATGGAAGAGGCGTAGCCGGGGGAACCCCGTTATCCCCGAACAAGGTGGGTGTCAAAATGACACCAAGAAGAGTGGTACCGCGGTCATTCCGTCTCTTTGCGCGTGGCGCAAGGGGCGTTTTTTATTGCCAAAAAATCAATGAAGCAGGAGGAAATAAAGATGAGTTATAAAGCGCAGTATGCAGAAGTATTACATCAAGTCATGGAAGGTGCCTTATCGGTTGAACAAATCGAACAACTGATCGAGCAACCGAAACATGAAGATCACGGAGATTTGGCATTCCCATGTTTCATGCTCGCAAAAGCATTCCGTAAAGCACCGAACATGATCGCTTCAGACCTCGCAGAAAAAATCGATGCGCCGCTGTTCTCGAACGTTCAAGCTGTAGGTCCTTACATCAACGTTTTCTTGAACCGAGAAGTCGTCTCGCAAGAAATCGTCAATCAAGTCCTGACAGAACAAGAATCGTTTGGTTCGAGTGAAGCAAATGGGAAGACGATTGTCACAGATTTCTCATCGCCGAACATTGCGAAACCATTCTCAATGGGTCACTTGCGTTCGACAGTCATCGGGAACGCGCTCAACCAAATCTCACGTAAAAAAGGGTATGACGTCGTTGGTGTCAACCACTTAGGGGACTGGGGAACACAGTTCGGGAAATTGATGGTTGCTTACACGATGTGGGGTGAGGAAGAAGCGGTCCGTGCAGAACCAATCAAGGAATTGTTGAAATTATACGTCCGGTTCCACGAAGAAGCGGAAACAAATCCATCACTCGAGGACGAAGGACGTCTCTGGTTCAAAAAACTCGAACAAGGTGATGAGCAGGCGACGACGCTTTGGACATGGTTCCGTGAAGTCTCACTCGTCGAATTCAACCGTGTATATGAGATGCTCGGCGTCAAGTTCGATAGCTTAAACGGAGAAGCCTTCTACAACGATAAGATGCAACACGTCATCGATTTGCTCGAAGAAAAAGATCTCCTCGTTGAATCTGAAGGGGCAATGGTCGTCGATCTCGAAGCAGAAGGTATGCCGCCTGCTTTGATTAAGAAGAAAGATGGCGCAACGCTTTATGCGACACGTGATTTAGCAGCTGCTGTCTATCGTCTTGAAACATACCGTTTTGAGCAAGCGTTCTACGTCGTCGGTGGGGAACAAGCGCTTCACTTCAAGCAATTGTTCGCAGTCCTGAAGAAACTTGGATTTGAGAACGTCGACGGGATGCACCATGTTCCATTCGGTCTGATCATGAAAGACGGAAAGAAAATGTCGACACGTAAAGGTCGGATCGTCTTGCTTGAAGAAGTACTACAAGAAGCGATCGACGTCGCGAAGAACAACATCGCGGAAAAAAATCCGAATTTAGCGAATGCCGAAGCAACGGCTCGTCAAGTTGGTGTTGGCGCCGTCATCTTCCACGACTTGAAAAACGAACGGATGAATAACATCGAGTTCGATCTTGAGCAGATGTTGAAATTCGAAGGCGAAACAGGACCGTATGTCCAGTACACGAATGCCCGAGCGCACTCGTTGCTCCGTAAAGGTGGCTATGATGGCACACCATTCGCTGGTAGCGTCGATGATCATGCATGGGGTGTCGTCTCGATGCTGAACCAATTCTCGACGGTCATCGATCGCGCGTTCACACGTCGCGAGCCGTCAATCATCAGCCGTTATGTCTTAGATCTTGCACAAAGCTTCAATAAATACTACGGACATGTCCGTGTTCTCGAAGATGACGCAGCAAAACAATCGCGTCTTGCACTCGTCAAGTCTGTCACGATCGTCTTGACAGAAGGTCTTCGTTTACTTGGTGTAGGCGCTCCAGAAGAAATGTAAGACCAATCCACGAATAAGAAGAGGTAGATTATGAAGACTGAGACGAAAGAACGATTACAGCAAGCTGCTTCACAGATGAAGCAGGAACCTTTGGCAGAAACGGTCGCCTTCATGGCTGATTTTCACGGGAAAGTCGCGGCTTGGTTACCGGGAGAGTCTGTCGATTTCGTTCACGATTTCGTGACGGCGCCGGAAGCCGAGTTGATTGCTCCGATCGAAGGAGACGCATTACGGACGAAAGACAATTTTGAATTCTTCATGCGCAAGAAACAGACGCGGAAAAAACTTGGGGAACTGTTGACGCTTTGGAAGTCGGCACGCACGACAGAGACGTTGAGTCAGATTGATGCGATCGGATTGAAGAAGTGGCTCGCACGTAATGAATTCCGTTCGGAAGACAAGCCGTGGGATTATTTGAACCGTCTGCACGTTCTGCTGTTCCTTGATTTGATGACGACGATCATCGACGATCATCAATTGACGAGTCTGCATGAGCAACTGGTTGGTACGACACCGGTTCCGACGAGCTTCGTACGTCGTCAAGGGGATGTCCGTCAAGTCATCGAAGCATTCGCGGAAGAAACGAACTTCACACAAGTAGATGTCGTCAAGGCATCACTTGTCCGGTATCTCTGATCAATAGGATGCACGAACAAAAGCCGTCGAGCCCTGTGCCCGACGGCTTTTGTCGTATCTTCTTACTTCGCCTGATGGAACACGATCGATTGTTGCTCTGAATCGTAAAGACACCATTCTCGTTCGAACACGACGGGCCCTAGATTGACGGCATACCGTTTTCCTTTGATGGATAAAGTTTGACCTAGTGGGCTCGGTTTGGCGATGCCATTTCGAAACAAGCCTCTGATGTGACTATGCCCAAAAAAGAGTAATGGTTCACGTTGTTGTGACAGATCGGGTAGAAAATTCCGCGACCAATTCAATTGATCTCCATGAATCAATAATGCCCCCTCGATGCGTTGTTTTCGCGGGCAATCGCGTAACGCATCGATGACAGGAGAGAGATGTGGTGGAACGAGCGACAGAATGCGTTCTTCTTGATTACCAAGTAAAGTCTTAAAATCAATCAGGTCTAAAAAAGCATCATCGAGCGTCACGACGAGGGAGAGCGATTCGAAAGAATAGCGCTTCGCTCGCTTTTTACCGACATGGCATTCATGAATATCACCGAGACAAAACAAATGCGCATCGGGAGCGAGCCGCCGTATGTCAGCTAGGACAGCCGCTGTGTCGGCTACCGAGCTGTGAAGATCCGCAAAAAGGGCATAACGCATGATCGACCACTCCTTTGTTAAGAAGATACCCGAAAATACGTCATGCCCATCTTTTTTCAATCAAGTCGTGCGTATCTTATTCTGTTTCGACTGTGACGCCACGTTCTGCGAAGACGACTTTCGCGACTTCGAGTGCGTTCAAGACACGTGGGAATCCAGTGTAAGGAACAAGGTGCATGATAGCTTCGACGATTTCGTTTCCTGTCAAACCAGCTGTCAATCCAGTATTGATGTGGAGAGCGAGCTGTGGTTCTGTACCTTGTGTGACGAGAGAAGCAATCGTAACGATTGCGCGGTCACGGTTGACGAGACCATCGCGGCTGTAAACTTCACCGTATGCGAAATCCGTGATCCACTCACCGACTGCTGGAGCGATATCTTTCAGGGATTCAGAGATTTTATCATGCGTAGATTGTGCGGCGTTTGCGTCTGTGAATTCGCTGAGTTTTTTTACGCCTGTTTCGTGACGTGATTCAAAATGAGTTGCCATGGTAAAGGACTTCCTTTCTTTTTTAACGATGTTCTTATCGTAAAGGAGGAAATACCATTCTACAAATACATGGTTTTTATGAAAGGTATGCTTATTTGGAATACATATCACTGACGAATTGAATCCATTTCCGCGTCACGTACGATTGATAGCGACCGGTCGGAACGGCGATTCCTAAGTGCCACGGCACTCGTGTTTTAAGCGGGATCGTTTTGACACCACGAATCGAAAAACGATTAGCGATTGAACGTGGAAGGACGGTCACGGCATTTCCTTCTGCGACCAGTAAACATAAGAAGTCCCACTGTGAGCTCACCCGAGACACGTTAGGTGTAAATCCGGCATCCTGACAGGCGTTCAAGACGACATCGTGAAGCGAGAACGTTTCATTAAACAAGACGAACGGCATGTCGGCGACTTCTTCTAACGCAATCATCGACCGATCGGCGAGTGGATGATCATTTGGTAAAAACAAATGCAATTCCTCTTCGATGAAGGGATGTGTCGTTAAATGCTCATCCGAAGGCAGCACCGTTGCGATCAAATCGACTTCACCGGCGACGACCGCTTTTTCTAACGCATGTCCACCGGCTTCGATCAATTCGATTTGGATCATCGGATACATTTCCTCAAAACGGCGCAATAGACCTGGGAAAAACAGCGAACCGATCAGTGGGGGAATACCGAGACGGATCGTTCCTTTCGTCAAATGCATGACATCATAGAGGTGAGAAGGCAAATCAGATAACTGACGTAGAATCTTTTCACCTTCGATCAATAAGGTCTCACCGGCATCCGTCAAGACGATTTGTCGTTTACTCCGATCGAACAATTCCATCTCAAGTTCTTCTTCTAAATGACGGACCATTTTACTGAGTGTCGGTTGCGTGACATGGAGATGTTCAGCGGCACGAGTGAAGCTTTTGAAGCGTGCTACTTCCGTAAAGTATTCCAATTGGCGGAAATCCATCAGTATTCTCCTATTCTTTTGAGTTATAGATGTCATAACAAGTATTCATTTTTATTATTCTTTCAATCAGCGTACAGTAAAGAGACCGAACACGTAAAGATAAAGAAAGAAGGAATCAATCATGATGAAACAACTTGAAGGAAAAGTCGCGTTAATTACAGGAGCAGCAAGTGGAATCGGGCTTGAGATCGCTGAAGAATTCGCTCAAGAAGGCGCTAAGGTCGTCATCGTCGATCTTCAAGAAGAAGCCGCAAAACGCTCTGCTGAAACACTTCGTGAAAAAGGCTTCGATGCATTTGCCGTCGCAGGTGACGTGACGAATGAAGAAGCGATCAAATCAAGTATCGAACAGACTGTCGCGCATTACGGAACGATCGATATCGTCATCAACAATGCAGGAATGCAACACGTCTCACCAATCGAAGAGTTCTCGACTGAGAAATTCGACTTGCTTCAAAGCATCATGCTTCGTGCACCATTCCTCTATACGAAATATGTCTTCCCGATCATGAAAAAACAAGGCTCTGGACGAATCTTGAACATGTCATCGATCAACGGATTGATTGGTTTTGCAGGGAAAGCTGCTTATAACAGTGCGAAACACGGCGTCATCGGTTTAACGAAAGTCGCAGCATTAGAAGGGGCAACTTCAGGTATCACGGTCAACGCGATTTGCCCAGGCTATGTCGATACACCACTCGTCCAAAACCAATTGTCTTCGCTCGCTGAAACACGGAATGTACCACTCGAACGTGTATTAGAAGAAGTCATCTATCCACTTGTCCCGCAACAACGTTTACTCCAAGTCAAAGAAATCGCGGATTACGCTATTTTCCTTGCAAGTGACAAAGCAGCAGGTGTCACGGGGCAAGCTGTCGTTCTCGATGGTGGTTACACAGCGCAATAAGCAACACTTTAAATTAAATGAAGGGAGGTACTTTTTGGATACGATCCAGAAAGCACCTCCCTTTTTTGTTTGATCGACTGAACATGAACGTTCAGCCGATTGATGAGAATCGATTAACGGAAGTTAATGAACTGCACGTCGACTGATAACGGAAGCTCACGAACGATTTGCATGACTTGTTGTAGGTCGTCACGTGATTTACCTGTGACACGGATTTGGTCATCTTGAATCTGTGTCTTCACTTTTAATTTCGATTCCTTGACGGCATTGTTGATCTTTTTCGCGTCGTCACGGTCGATTCCACTTTTCAGAATGACGCGTTGACGAACTGTATTCCCAGCAGCCTGCTCGACTTTTTCGTACTGCAGGTTTTTGGTCGGAACTTCGCGCTTAATCAATTTTGCTGTTAAGACATCTTTGACTTGATCGAGTTTGAAATCGTCATCTGAGATTAGAATCAAATCCTCTTTTTCGAGCTTCATGTCGCTCTTTGAACCTTTGAAGTCGAAGCGATTCGTGATTTCTTTCAGTGCAATCTGGACGGCGTTCTTGACTTCCTCGATGTTGATTTGTGACACGATATCAAATGAATTATCTTTTGCTGCCATTTTAATCTCCCCTTTCATTCCACTCTCTATTTTAGAGAGGAATACCGGAAGCGTCCACTGCTTTGAAATTTTGTTATAATAAAAACCATGAAATGAAAGGGGTGCTTAGCTTTGAAACAAACAGCAGACATGTTGACGCTCACACCGCAAGAACTGGATGAGCGATTTGCCTATAGTGGAAATGATTTAGGAGCGACTTTCTCAGAGACAGCGATTCGCGTGCGCTTGTGGGCGCCGACGGCAGAACGTGTCGTGATTCGTCTCTATAAGACATTACGCGCACGAAAAGTCGAAGAGGTCGAGATGATGGCAGGCGAACGGGGAACATACGTCGTTGAACTCGATCGAGCGGCATATGAAGGTTATTTCTATACGTTTCAAGCGAGCATCAACGGACAAAAGGTCGAGGCAGTCGATCCGTATGCGAAAGCCGTCGGAACGAACGGAAAACGCGGTGCGCTGATTGACCCGACAAGTGTGACACCAGAACGATGGATTGAAGAACGCCCACTGTTCCATTCTTCGCAAGACGCAGTTGTTTATGAACTACACGTACGCGATGCAACGAGTCATCCGGCTAGTGGTGTCGTCGCACGTGGTACATTCGCTGGACTGACGGAAGCAGGAACACGGACACCAAATGGTGGATTAACAGGACTTGATTATTTAGCGGACCTCGGTGTGACGCATGTCCAGTTATTGCCGATCTACGATTTTGGCTCAGTCAATGAGACAGCGCCGAACGACCCGGATAACTATAACTGGGGATATGACCCGGTGAACTACTTTGCGCCGGAAGGTTCGTACTCGTCAAATCCGGATGATCCAAGAACGCGGATCCTTGAATTAAAACAATTGGTTCAGGCGTTACATGACCGTGGGATCCGTGTCATCATGGACGTCGTCTTCAATCATACGTATGATGCGGCAACGGTTCCGCTCGGTCAGTTCGTTCCTGGCTACTTCTATCGTCAAGAGGCGGATGGTAGTCTCTCGAACGGTAGTTTCTGTGGAAATGATACGGCGTCTGAACGTCTGATGATGCGGAAGTTCATTCTTGATTGTGTGACGTACTGGGCGAAAGAGTACCATCTGGACGGTTTCCGATTTGATTTGATGGGACTGCATGATGTCGAAACGATGAATCAGGTGCGTCATGCACTTGATCGGATTGATCCGTCGATTCTGATTATCGGTGAAGGCTGGGATCTCGATACGCCGCTTGATCCGGAAGAAAAAGCGAATTACTTCAATGCACCGAAGATGCCAGGAATCGCGCATTTCAATAACGGCTTACGGGACGGGGTCAAAGGCGACGTTCAAACACCAGAAGATCGTGGTTTCATCAGTGGTGCATTTGACCGGACGAGCGAAGTCAAACGGGGAATCGCTGGTAACGTTTCTTCGCAAGGGTTTGCCGATGAACCGAATCAGGTCGTCTCGTACGTCGAGGCTCATGATGATTTGACGATTTGGGATAAATTAACGGTATCTCGTCCAGAGGACACGGAGGAGATTCGTCGGAAACGACAAATGCTCGCGAATGCGATCATCTTGACGGGACAAGGCATTCCTTTCCTTCATGCCGGACAAGAGTTCTTCCGGACGAAGGACAGGATTCGTGACAGCTTCAATGCAGGAGAGGTTGTCAATCGTCTTGACTATGAACGGGCGGAAACAGAGCGTCCAGCAGTCGAATACGTCAAAGGATTGATTGCCCTTCGTCGGCAATATCCGATGTTCCGTCTCGCAAACGCAGCGCTGATCAAAAAACATCTGCGTTTCCTGGAAGAAGGAGAAGGCGTCATTGCCTTTGAACTGAAGCGCACCTATGAAGGATACGTCGAACGGCAACGTGTCTATCATAATGCGACGGAAGAGGATGTCACGATTGAATTGCCAAGTGGTGAATTCGAGGTATTAGTGGAGTCGGGTGCTGTTAAGTTGCACGCACCACGGTTGCATGAAGAGAAACAGTTGGTCGTCCAAGCATTGACGACGACGGTCATCGCCGAACGAAAAGCGGACTACAAGAAATATGCGGTAGCAGGTGGTGCAGCACTGACGATCATTGGATTGTTGTATGCAGCGAACAAACGTCGAAAGAAAACCGATTAACTATAGAAGGACGAAGCGCAGGATGGCTTCGTCCTTTTTTTCGTGGATGACAAACCGATGTCACCCTGTCATGCAATTGACTTGCGAAAAATCATCAAAAGATTGTTTGAAGAGGCATCTTTCGGGAAAAATCTATATGTAGTATCTAAGATGTTGTTTTAAAGTGAGAGGGTGTACGTAGTATGTTCGGTTTCGGTGATTTATGGAAATTCTTTTTATCGTTCTTTTTACTTTTGCCTATCGTGACATTGATTCATGAGATGGGGCATTACTTTTTTGCCCGATTATTCGGTGGAAACATGGAAATCAATATTGGGTCAGGAAAATCGTTGCTTCGTGTTGGTCCAATCCGCTTGAATCGTATCTATTTCTGGGATGGCTGGTGTCAATATGAGGCATTACGCAATGAGTCGAAATTCGCTAACATACTCGTTTATGCTGGCGGATCGATCGCAAACTTGGTGAGTATCTTAGTCGTGAACGGTCTCATTTATGCCGGTGTATTCGAGGCATCGATCTTTACCTACCAATTTGCATATTTCTCATTTTATTTCGTCTTTTTCTCACTCTTCCCGATCGATCACCCTAATGGTTATCCGAGCGATGGGAAAGCGATCATCAATGTCTTCCGCTACGGGAAATCAGATTATCATCCACAATCCTAAACGAAGATTAAAGCCTCCTTCCATCATATAGAAGAGAGGCTTTTTACTTAAGAATCTGATTCGCTAGACGAATCAGATTCCGTTTTCGCTTGTTCCTGCTCGAGTTCAACGAGCTTTTGAATCAGGATATGGCGTGGCATATGCATTAACTGCTCAAGTGGTACGTTCAGACGTTTTGCGAGTTCGACAGCCGTCTCTGCTGATAATTGTAAAGGTTTCATCGTGTTCGTCCTCCTTTTTCCATGAAGTTAGTATAACAGGAGGTGCAAGCCGAGCGCATCAATAGTAGCGAGAAACCGAGAAGGTTGATACCGTATGAAGTAGGAAGTGATGCATATGTATAAACCTGCTGCAGAGCTGTTACTCCATGAATCCGTCTCACTGTTCGATCGAATCGGGGAGGATTTGCTTCTTTTTCGAGATCGCCACGGATTTATGAAATGTGATGCGGATTTAAGACCACTATGGGAAACAGCATGTGCGTATGTTCCATTCTCCTGGTACATTGAGCCAGGCGGTGGACGATTGTTCATCGTATTTGAAGAGTCAGCTTATTTTGGTTTATTGGATTTAGAGCAAGGGCATTTAGATTATATCGAGCGACCCGCTGCTTTTTCCGAAGCATGGTTCAGTAATTTATTCTTGTGGCAAGACGATGAGATTTTCCTGTACACGGCAGAAACAGACGTCATCTGTGTGAACGTTCAAACAGGGGACTGGCGGTACTCAAACTATGGAGAAGCACCGCTGTTCGGACGCTTAGTTGAGCGAGGATATGATACACGATTGACGTTCGAACGATTCATCGCACCTACGACGATCATCTCCTATGATGATCTACAAGAACGGTATGTGATTTGGGATGCCGCGACGAACCAGGAATCGATCATTCCTTTTTCGGATTATGCGGAGTACTCGCTCGTTGACCACCGTCACCAATTGTTTTCGATCACCGATTCATCTCGCTTTTACTTGTATGAGAAGAGTCAGCTGAAATATAAGTTCGAGGGATGTCATTCCTCTGTTTTACTCAAAAGTGTGTTGCTCGATGAAGAGGCGCGACGTCTTGCGATCGTATCGACATCGGCGACATTCGGCAACACATGGGTTCAAATTTTCCAAAAGACGTAATGAAACATCCTTTTCGCTTTTCAGCAAGAAGGATGTTTTTTGTACGTTTTATACAGAAAGGGGACGCATCATGGAACGGCTTGGTCATCTGATGAGTACGTATTTTCGAGGAGTGTTGATCGTTTGGGCGATCCTGCTCGTCGTGCTTGGGTATTTCGCCTATCAATTACCCGATCGGCTTGAAGGAAACGGATTTACACGTGACGGGGACTTTCAACGCGTCGAGACCGTACTCGATCAAGACTTCGGTCAGGATCCGCATACGATCATCGTCCTATTTGAAAATCAAGAGAATCTACAACAAACGATGGTGCAACATGTCGAGCGCTTCCGTGATATTAATGGCGTCGGAAACGTCATTGGTCCCGTCGAAAATCCGCGAGCAATTCGTGACGATAAAGGATACGTGACGGTCGGTGTACCGACACTTGATGCGAAATGGGCAGCTGCGGTCACGCGTCAACTGGATGACACTGGAACAATTCGACTGACCGGTGAACCGGTCGTCGTCGATGATTTGAATACAGCGTCCAAAAATGACCTCATCCGGGCTGAGTTGATTGGAATTCCGGCAGCATTGATCGTCTTGCTACTCGTTTTTGGTACACCGGTTGCGGCGATTTTGCCGTTGATCATGGGTCTCGTTACTTTTATCTTTGGTGCCGGTGTTCTGTATTTCGTTGCCGGACAACAAGAGTTATCAATCTTCGTCTTGAATGCGGTCGCGATGATTTCGCTTGCGCTCGGAATTGATTTTTCGTTGTTATACGTCAATCGATTTCGCGAAGAACGGCAGGACGGACAAGATATTCGGAAAGCAGCAATCCGTTCGGTCGAGACGGCAGGACGTTCGATTTTATTTTCCGGAATCTGTGTCTTCGTCGGACTCGCTGGATTGTTATTGATTGATGTGGATGTCTTCCGTGCTGTTGCGATCGGGACGCTCGTCTCGGTCCTCGGGGCAGTCATCAGTGCGTTGACACTGCTGCCGGCACTATTGATCGTCTTCGGGACGGTGCTAGAGAAAGGGCGACTCTTCCGGCAACGAGCCGGTCGTAGTGAAGATCGTTGGCGGCGCCTCGCTCGTTTCGTCATGAATCGGCCGGTCGCAGTCACGATTCTATCTTTATTACTTCTTTTGCCTTGTTTATTGCCGTTACGTGACTTGACGTTGAACATTCCGCAAGCGACTGCTTTACCAGAGTCGTATCCATCGCGTCTCGCTTTTGAGTCGTGGGAAAAAACATTTGGAAACGATGGAACAGATGCCGTCCTCATCTTGTCTGCCGATCCTGCGTCAGAGGTGGGACGAGAAAAAATCGAAGACGTGACGATTCGACTCGAGTCAGATCCGAAGGTGCGTTCCGTCGTATCCGCCGCAACGATTGCCGAACAGCAACAGATTCCGCTCGAACAGTTACTCGCGGTTCCCGCCGGACGCGATGCACTGAAGCCGTTTCTGTCAGAGAACGATCAAGCACGGATCGGCGTCAATTTAAAAGGGGATCCGGGGGATGCTGCTTCGCAAGACTGGGTGCGAAACATGCAAGCGGACGGTTATCTTGTCGGGGGACCGGCAGCCTTCAATCAAGAAATTTATGACGCCATCGAATCAAAACTCCCACTGGCAGTCGGTGTCGTCGTTTTGGCAACGTTCATCATCCTGCTGATTGCGTTCCGATCCATCTTGATTCCCATCAAGGCAATTCTGATGAATTTGCTTAGCCTAGGGGCAACATTCGGATTACTAGTCATCTTGTTCGAGTCCGGCGCAGTTCTTCCGCAGGAGACGATTGGTATTCTGACACCGGTCTTCATCTTCTCACTCGTCTTTGGTTTATCGATGGATTATGAAGTGTTCCTCGTCTCGCGAATGGAAGAATATTATGACGAGACAGGCGATAACGATTACGCGACCGAGATGGGTCTTGCGAAAACGAGTAAGATCATTACGTCTGCAGCCTTGATCATGATCGTCGTCACTGGGGCGTTTGCCTTCACGGGCGTCAGTCCAATCAAACAACTGGGCGTCGGTATCGCACTTGCGATTTTTATTGATGCCACGATTGTCCGGATGCTGCTCGTTCCCGCATTGATGAAGCTATTTGGTCACTGGAACTGGTGGTGGCCGGGTGGACGTCGTAAAGCAATTCGCAAGTGACACATCGCGTAAGCACATCAGTAGCTATTCGAAGGAAGACGAGCGTATACTGTCGATATTCAGTTCAAGAAATTAGAGGAGGCACTTCACTCATGGCAACTCAAGCAATGTTTGAACCATTTACATTACCAAACGGTGTGACGCTGAAAAACCGCGTCTTGATGGCACCAATGACAAACTATGCAGCACAAGAGAACGGCGAAGTATCGGATGCGGAACTCGCGTACTACGCAGAACGTTCAGGTGGCGTCAGTGCGGTCATTACAGCGTGTGCGAATGTCACAGCAGACGGTCAAGGATTCCCGAATGAATTCGGTGCGCATCGTGACGATCTCGTTCCAAGTCTGAAGCGACTCGCAAAAACGATTCAAGATAAAGGCGCAAAAGCGATCTTACAAATCTTCCACGCTGGTCGTATGGCACCACCAGAACTCGTCGGTGGACAAACAGTTAGTGCAAGTGCTGTCGCACCTGTACGTGAAGGGGCAATGACACCTCGTGCACTAGAGGCGGAAGAAGTTGAAGCAATCATTGAAGCATTCGGTCAAGCGACACGTCGTGCGATGGAAGCTGGATTTGATGGTGTTGAGATTCACGGTGCGAACACGTACTTGATCCAACAATTCTTCTCACCACACTCAAACCGCCGCGATGATAAATGGGGCGGTAGCTTAGAAAAACGTCTCGCCTTCCCATTAGCAGTCGTAGATGCAGTCGAAGCTGTCGCGAAACAGGATCCTTCGTTCATCGTCGGATACCGTTTCTCTCCAGAAGAGATCGAAAATCCAGGAATCACACTCGATGACACGATGCGTCTCGTCGATGAGCTGGCGAAAAAAGATCTCGATTACTTGCACGTTTCAGTGATGGACTTCTTCGCAGGTTCGATTCGTGACGAAAATGAAACGACATCACCAATCACACTCGTTCAAGAACGGGTTGGCGAACAAGTACCTGTCATCGGTGTCGGATCGCTTCACACAGCGGACGAAGTCGAACAAGGTTTGGCTGTCGTTCCAATGATCGCCCTCGGTCGTGAACTGATCATGGAACCGAAATGGGTTGAGAAAGTTGAAGCAGGTGACCTTGCGTCAATCCGGACAGAACTTGATCCAGAGGCACAAGCAGAACTCGTCGTTCCAGATGCATTATGGGCAGGCATCACAAGTCGTCCAGGCTGGTTCCCGATCAAACAAACAAGCAAATAATTGAACACCATCAAAAAGCACTCTAGATCTCATGTCTAGAGTGCTTTGAGACTGAAGACAAAGTGCAATTGTTCTCTAACGAGAAGGATTGCACTTTTTTTGTTCGTCTCGAATCGTTTTCCTGGGACAAGCATCGCACCGCTTCGCTGCAGGGTCGCTCTTGCTTGTTTTTCACTAGGAAGCGATGTCGAGTGAACAAAACGCTTCTCTGATCTTTCTTCCAGGTATCAAAAGAATGACGCGTTACACGCCACTCCTACAGGAAAAAGCGCAATTTTGCGCTGTCAGAGACAAACGAGACCCGTTTTCCTGCTCGAATGGAGCGGGAAAACTGGCTTGTGTCTCGCCTGAGGAAAGGGCGTGAAAAGACGCGTCATTTTTTGAAGCTACAATCTGAAAACACTTTAGATCCCGTGTCTAGAGTGCTTTTTTGTTTAATAGGCAACCTGTCCCATCCGAACGCCACAGAACGTATGCAAGGTGACCGGATCCTGTAGATTCGTTCGTTCCAACATATCGTTTAAGAGTAGGGCGCAGACGTAGGCATCTTCTTTCGCGTCATGATGTTGAAAAGAGACGTTGAGGAATTCTGCCATCGTATTCAATCGATGGTTCGGCAACCATGGATACAGTTTGCGGGATAATTTGACCGTGCAGCCGTACGTGAAAGCGGGCATCTGGTACATATCGTATTTTTGAATCGCTTTCTGAAGCGCCCCCATATCAAATGATGCATTATGGGCAACGACCAGTTGAGCACCTGCGATTAAATCGTATAAGCCATGTGCTTCCATCGCTTCAGGTAACGTCGGTGCATCGAAGACATCACTCGGACGAATTCCATGAACCCGGATGTTTCCGGCATCGAAGTTCTCTTCTGGATTGATTAAGACCTGTTTACTCTCCGTGACGCGACCGTTGGAGAGAACGGACCAACCAAACGCACAAATGCTTCGGCTATTCCGATTTGCCGTTTCAAAGTCAATCGCTAATGTATACATGCAACAGGCTCCTTTCTGTCATTCACTAGTAACAGAATACATGTTCGTATTATAGAAGTCCATCAAAAAAGACCATCTGCAAGGCAGACGATCTTAAATCCATTCCAGTCACTTCGCGGTGGCGACTTTTTGTTCCTCTGCGACGTATTCCTCCGGTTTAAATAACAGAACGCGATCTTTATAAGCGAAGACAAGGGCTGTCAAGACAGCCATCGCATCAGCGATCGGGAAAGCGAACCAGACACCCTTGACACCGAAGAACAGGGGCAAGATCAGAACGAGTGGAATCGTATATAACGTTTGGCGTGACAAGGACAAGAATAAAGCGACTTTTGCTTTAGCGAGCGATTGATACATCCCGTTGATAATCATTTGAATTCCGTAGACGAACGATAGAGCGAATAAGATACGCATCGCACTCGAGCCTTCCTGTAGAAGTGTCGCTTCTTCCGTGAACAAGCCGACCCAAAAACGAGGGAACAATTGAATCAGTAACCACAAGCTAATCGATAACGATAAGCCATAACGGATTGCCAACTTGATGGCAAGAGACATCCGGCTAAATTGCCGAGAACCGAAATTATACCCGACGATTGGTTGCATCCCTTGCACGATCCCCATGATCGGCATACCGACGAGCGCCATGAACTTATTGATGACCGCAAACGTCGCTAGTTCTGTCGTACCCCCGTACCGGACGAGCATATGGTTGACGGTAATGAACAGAATCGATTGGGAGACCTGCATGATGAACGACGATGATCCGATTTGCATCATCCGAAACGTTAAACGGAAATCGGGTTTGAAAGCATTTCGATCGAGTGTTAACCCCGTTTGCCGACGTTTCGTAAAGAAGAATCGGAAAACAAGTGCAGCACCGACGATTTGCGCAACAACTGTTCCGAGTGCAGCACCTTGAATGCCCCAATCAAGACCAAAGATGAACAGGGGGGTCAAGACGATGTTGATCGCAACCGTCGTCAGCATGACGCGCATCTGATAGTTCGCACGTCCTTCTGCGCGGAGCATCGCACTTGACGCCATCGTCAACATGAAGAAAGGTGATCCGATCAAGAGGACGCGTAAGAAATCGATACTATACGGCATGATCTCATCTGTCGCTCCAAAGAGACGAAGTAACGGTTCGACGAAGATGAAAGCACTGATGATAGCGAGCATACTGATGAAGAAAACCGCGATCAAGACGTTTGCATAAGCACGACTAGCACCATCCGTTTGTTTTTGACCGAGCCGTTGTGATGCAATTGCAGCACCCCCGATCCCGATCGAGTTGGCGATTGCCATCAATACGAGCTGGACGGGGAAAGCGATTCCGACGGCGGCGACGGCAGCCGTACCGATGCCTTGGGCGACAAAAATCGTATCGACGATATTGTAGAGTGCCGTGACGAGCATCCCGACCATTGCCGGTAAGGAGAGACTAAGTAAGAGCTGATTGACAGGTGCTTCACCCAGGCGGGCAGTGTTTTTATTCATGGAAGGAGAGCCTCCTTTTTTAGACAAGTGGTAAGTAGGGTTTTACTCAGAGTAGTCGCTTCTTTGACGAGATGCAAGAAATCACTCTAGTCAATGTGTTTGTTCCATGAAAAAAGGATGCGCCATGAAGCGCATCCGATAGAACTAAATTTAAGATGGTGTAGGCAAGTACCCTTTCGAGTACTCAAAAGCAATGAATAAAATGGCACCGAGCGCCAAGTAAGCGAGAAGCGTGATCGTTTGTTGTTTTTTCGGCATCTGGTGATACTGGACTGACTCTTCAGCGAGTCGGAGCGGTTCGATCCGCTGATCGATTCGACGCAACAACGCATCGTAGTCGTTCGCAGCATCATATTGATACCGTAACAAATCGTCGGCTTCCTGACGTGCCTCTTCCGGACTCGCTTGTCGCAAATCCTGTAAATCGAGACGAAGCGACCAAGCAATCGGATCGTACGTACTTTCGACCGTTTGTTCTTCCTCCACTTCCGGTGCAAGAGCGACTTCAGCGTTTGCACGTTCTTGCTCCGCTTTTGCGCGCAAGACGCGTTCGCGGGCAGCACGGTAAAGCATCAAGGTCGACCGGTTCTCTTCGTATTGTTTTGCGAACTTATACCGTTTCCAGACAGCACTGCCGCCGAAGAAAGCGATCAAGAGCAGAATCAAGCTGAAGTTCGTGATACCGTAAGCAATTAAGGCAGCAAGTCCCGCAACCCAAACGATGATCGGAAGTCCCGCAAGAATCCGTCCACCGTCAAGCGGACTGACAGGAAGTAGGTTGAAGAGATTCAACAGAGCCCCGAGGTGGAAGATGACGAGCCAGAAGTCATTTCCGGTCACGGCATATCCAATCGCAAGCGGAATCAGGGACAAGAGACCCGCGAGTGGTCCACCGTACGCAAGAATCGCTTCTTGTTTTGGTGTCCGGAACGTATCTTTGATCCCGATGACAGCTCCCATGAAGGGTACGAAAATCGCAGGACCCGTTTTAAAACCGAGTCGTTTAGCGGCGAGTAGATGTCCCATCTCATGAATGAATAGGAGATAAAGCAATCCGACCCCGAACCAGACGCCAAATACTTGAGCGTAAAAGAGAAGCGAAACTCCAAACGAAATCAGAGTGCCTCCAAACTTCGAAAATTTCAATAAGGCAAGGATGACCTTTCCTTTTGTTAAGAGAAAGGCGCCGGCAACAGCAAGCCCACCCCAACGTTTTTTAGCCATCGTGAAATTCCTTCTTTCATCATGTGACGTTCATCCTTAAGTGTACGACACAAATGTAGAAAAAGTTTCATTTAGACTGCTCGGGAATTAGATAGAAACAACTACCATCTGGCTGACGCGCTTCACTACCGACCTGAAAATGATGTGTCGTTGCAAGCGCAGCAGCAATCGACAATCCGAGTCCACTTCCTGAACGGTCGCGTGCTGTATCGAGTCGGTAAAACCGATCGAATAACCGGGCACGTTCTTCGTCCGTTAGAGATGTTCCACGGTCAAGAACAGTCAGACGTTCTTGACGAAGATGCAATTCGGGTGAAGTGGCATACTTCAGGGCATTATCGATATAAATCGTCAAGATGCGTAACACCGCTTCGCGATTCGCCCGGATCGTCCCAGAGGCATCAACAGGGATGATCGTTCCTGTCGCATGATACATCCGATCAGCGAGTTCGCTACCAAGTTCCGCTAAGTCGATCGCTTCGACAGACGTTTCCTCATAACCGAGACGCGACAATTCGAGCATGGGTTCAATCAATGTCGTCCGCATCGCGTGCGTCTCCTGCAAGATGTGTTCAATCGATTCATCGAGGACGTCCGGCTTCGTTTTGCCCCATCGTTTTAACAATTGGGTATAGCCCTCGATGACCGTCAATGGTGTCTTCATCTCATGTGAGACATCGGCGACGAACTGCCGTTGTTGTTCCATCGTCTGATCGACACGACCAATCATCTGGTTGAAGACGCGACCGAGGCGACCGATCTCATCATCGCGTTCGGTCTGCACGGTCTCAAGCGTACCGGAAGACGAAATCCGTTGCATCGTATCATTCAGTTGCCTGAGCGGGCGGAGCGTCTGATACGCAATCCAGAAGCTACTGATGAACGCGATGACGATGCCAACGACCAACACGATGGTGAAGGTCAAGACGAGTGTCGAGACCGTATCATCGACGCTCTCATCTTCGAACAAATAAGCTTGATCCTGATGGACGATACCGAACCAATCGCCAGACTTGAATGGATCATTTGAACGCGGAATACCGGGGAGGTCACTCGCTTGTACGTCTCCGTTAACGGTAGAAGAGTCATCACCATCTTCATCGTTTGAAATGCCCCATCGTCCATCTTCGTTCGATAAGACGACGGAATCTTCATGAAGCGTCAGCAATGCCCGGACCGATGAATCATCCTCCATCAATTCCTCTGCCTGTTCAAGCTGAGTATAGCGGGATTCAATCAGGTGACTTCGAACGACAAGGGTGACGACGATGAACGAAAGGAGTAACAAGAGTGTCGTAAAGGCGGTGACGGATAAAGCAAGTTTCGTTCGAAGCTTCATGGAGTCGCCTCCCGTAGCACATACCCAACTCCACGAACGGTCTGGATCAAAGCAGGAGGATGGGCATCGACTTTTTTTCGAAGATAACGGATGTAGACGTCGACGATATTCGTCTCACCGAAGTAATCGTATCCCCAGACGCGATTTAAGATTTGTTCGCGTGTCAGGACATGTTCCTTGTTTTCCAGTAAATACGTCAAAAGTTCGAACTCACGTGGTGTCAAATCGAGTCGTAATTCATCGCGAAATGCTTCGTGTCGATCAAGGTCGAGTATAAGATCGGCGAACTGTAATGTGCGCGATGCGTTATTAGTTGAAGTCGGAGTACGTAGTAACGCCCGGATCCGGGCAAGGAGTTCCTCCATCTCAAACGGTTTCGTCACATAATCATTCGCACCAAGATCGAGTCCTGCGACCTTATCGTAGACTTCCCCACGTGCTGTGAGCATAATGACGGGGACGTGAATGCCTTTCCCACGGAGCCTGCGCAACACCTCGAAGCCGCTCAGCTCCGGCATCATCACGTCGAGTAAGACGAGATCAACCGAATGCTCAGCGGCAGCGAGACCATCTTTTCCGTTGGGGGCGACACGTGTCGCGTACCCGGCATATTGGAGTTCGAGTTCAAGGAGACGTGCAATTTTCGCATCGTCCTCAACGATTAAGATGGTGGTTGGCATAAACATCCTCCTTTAATGATCATTCATCGATTTCTGTCACTTCGTCTGACGCGTTTAACTCAAGTTTAACGGAACCACCGACTCGGACGTCATCATCTTGCTCCATGTTCGATGCACGAGAGTACGATTTTTGCGCACCATTCTGTTCGATGACGATCTCTTGATTCGTTATTTTAGCGAGCGTGCCGCGAACTTCTTGTTCCCGTGCATCGTCACGGTCTTCGTCGCGTGTAGCATTACGATCTTCGTTGTCATCTTCCCGATCAAGCTCACGAACTTGACCGTCTGCATTCAATTCGATTTTCACGATATCCCCCGATTTCGCAGCGTCGCGTTCCGCACGATCCGCAATCGCGTAGACTGTCTCTTGTCCATCTTGTTCGAGTGTCAATTCACTTTGTGATAGGGCACGAAGGATGCCGTACCGTTCATTCGCATCATCCGATGAATCATCTGAGCGATTGCCATCGTCCTCTCGGTCATTCCGATCATCTTGATCTTCTCGCTCAAGTTCCGTGATTTGCTGATTTGCATTCAAATCGATTTTGACCCAATCGCCTTCTTGTACGGCTTCGCGTTCGACTGACGAAGCAAAATCATACGTCTGAGTGTCACCGTTGACATCGATCGTCATCGAACGATCCGATAGTTTCTGTAATGTACCTTCGATTTCCTGATCGTCACGCATGGAAGCAGGAAGCTTTTGTTCGACTTGGCGCGAAGCAGCTTCGACTTTTTGCTCTGCCTGCTGTGAAGTGGTGACCGTCGAGTTGACGAGAGAGTGTCCCGGACCTGTGAAGAGTAGGAACGCGCCGGCTCCTGTTAATACTGTACCCGTTACGGCAAGTGTAGCGATTCCTTTTTTGAAGCGTTTATTCCCTTTATCTGTTCGTTTTTCAGTCATGATGATGTCCTCCTTTAGTAGTGGCTGTTGTTCTTATACATAGAATAACCAGACCACGTGAAAGGAAGCTGAGGAACAGATTAGAATTTGATGAGAATTAGATTGTTTTAATGATTCGGGCGGGATTTCCACCGACGACGCTGTTTGCCGGTACATCCTTGACAACGACACTTCCTGAGGCGATGACAGCATTATCTCCGATCGTCACACCGGGATTGATGACCGCGCGTCCACCGATCCAGACGTTATTTCCGATGACGACCGGTTTTCCGAATTCATAACCGCTGTTGCGCTCGACAGGATCGAGTGGATGGGTCGCAGTATAGATATGTACTCCTGGAGCAAACATGCAGTTGTCACCAATCGTAATCGGGCAAATATCGAGCAAGACACAGTCATAATTGGCATAAAAGCGAGCCCCTAACGTAATGTTGTAGCCATAATCACATTTAAACGTCGGTTCAATGTAAAAGTCGGCTTGCTCTGTCCGGAATAATTGCTGGAGAAGTGCCTTCCGTTTAGCCCTATCATGGACACTCAATTGATTGAACTCATAGCAGAGTGATTGTGCCCGGATGCGGTCAGCCACGAGTTCCGGATCTTGTGCTAAGTAGAGTTCCCCTTGAATCATTTTTTCTTTTTCAGTCATCTGATTCACTCCTTCATCGTTATTACTCTCATTAGACTAAATGGTATCTCGTGATGCAACTGATATCCCGTTAAGACACGCAAAAACAGGATAGCCGAAGCTACCCTGTCGAGATTCAATCCTTATGCCAATTCGATTCCGCCTGTGACACCATAGATTTGCGCCGTGACATAGCTCGCAGCGTCTGAAGCGAGGAAGACATACACATCCGACAGTTCGACCGGTTGACCACTGCGTTTCAGTGGTGTTTCCTGTCCGAACTCTGGAATATTCTCGCTCGGTTGACCACCCGAGATTTGAAGCGGTGTCCAAATCGGACCAGGTGCGACGGAGTTGACACGGATTCCTTTTGGCGCGACTTGTTTAGCGAGTCCACGCGTGAACCCGTTGATGGCAAACTTCGTCGATGCATAATCCAAGAGGTTCGCGCTTGGGTTGTATCCTTGAACGGATGTCGTCGTGATGATCGAAGCCCCTTCCTTCAAGAGTGGCAAGGCTGCTTTGACGACCCAGAAGAGGGAGAAGACATTGATTTCGTATGTTTTTCGTAATTGCTCCGTCGACAGGTCGAGAATGTCTTCGACAGCTTGTTGTTTACCTGCGACAAGTGCCAAAATATCGAGTCCACCGAGCGATTCGTGTGCTTCTTTGACGAGTTGTCCACAGAACGCTTCATCACTTAAATCACCAGGTAAGAGATATGCTTTTTGTCCCGCTGCTTCAACGAGTGCTCTGACCTCTTCCGCATCCTGTTGTTCTTCCGGTAAGTAGTTGAGCACGATATCGGCTCCTTCACGAGCGTAGGCGATTGCTGCTGCTCGGCCGATGCCGGAGTCGCCACCCGTAATCAGTGCTTTTTTGCCGATCAATTTGCCGGAGCCTTTGTAACTCTCTTCTCCACAATCGGGAACAGGTTCCATTTTTGCTTGAACCGCTGGTGCGTCCTGATATTGTTTTGGAAAATCGTCATTGAAGTATTGTGTTAACGGATTTTTCGATGCAGCCATGTAAACATTCCTCCTGAAAGTTGGTTTTGGTATAGGTTGTATGTTCCCTCAACAGGTCGGATTAAACGTTTCTGATGGTAGTAAATTTGGAAATTGATGGTTTACACTAGAAAAAGAGGAGTGTGAAGAAGATGATTGCTGGACTGTATGAAGCCCATTTACCGGTCAAAGAACTCGAACGATCGATTGTCTTTTACGAAAAATTGGGTCTTGCATGTGCGTTCCGAAATGAACACGTCGCTTTCTTTTGGATCGAGCACGGCAAGAGTTGGTTAGGACTATGGAAAGCCGGTCAAGTCGAGTTACCGTATCATCCATCGATTCGACATGTAGCGTTTCGAATGGTGCAAGAAAATATCGATAAAGCACAGGACTGGTTAAAGGAGAGGGGCATTACCGTTCGATCCGCCTTTGGTGTAACGGCAGCTGATCAACCGCTTGTTCTTGATAACCATCCACATGCGAACGCAGCAATCTACTTCGAGGATCCAGATGGCAATTCGCTCGAATTGATCGCACCGTTACGCTTTGACATGGAAACAGTGAATGGCACGATGCCGTATCATGACTGGCAAGAAGTATACGAAAAATGAATGAGAATAAACGAAAACAAGCAACGGATGATCCGTTGCTTGTTTTATTTATCTGTGATTCGTTTAAACACGAGCAGATTGGCGCTCGTTCATCGCTTGTAGAGCTGCTTGGTTCAGCAAGTTCCACGGTTTGTTGTAGTGCGGTTGGAAGAAGAAGTCGACGAAAGCGAGCTCTTCAAGTGTCATATCATTTTGAATCGCGACAGAAAGTGTATTCATCGCTTGTGTCAAATCCACTTTCGAGATAATTTGTGCACCGACGACACGATGAGTTTCCGTCTCGAAGACGAGTTTCAATTGGACGTCTTCTGCTGTTGGCATGAACTCTGGGCGATACGCATCTGTGACCGTCGTGCTGCTCACTTCAAGTCCGAACAAGGGTGCCGCTTCTTCTGTCAAACCAGTCGACGCGATGTTCAAATCATATAGGCGAAGACCTGATGTGCCTTGTGTTCCTTGGTAACGAATCTTTGGTGCGCGTAAGTTTTTACCGATCAATGTTCCCATCCGGACAGCATTTGTTGCCAGCGGGATATAGGCATGTGTCCGAGCTGGATTGTAATAGACAGCACAGCTGTCACCAGCAGCAAAGATGTTCGGGTTGCTCGTCCGCATGTAATCGTCAACGATGATGGCACCGTTCGGTAGCATGTCGACTTGACCTTTTAAGAGTTCCGTACTTGGGCGGAAACCGACACAGAGAATGACGAGATCCGTTTCGAACGTTCCTTTGTCTGTCACGACGTGTGTCACAGCACCGTTTTCTCCTTTGAAGCTTTGGACGGTTTGTCCGAGTTCGAGGCGAATACCGCGGTCTGTCAATTCACGTTCGATGACGTCAGTGAATGAGCGGTCGAGGTATTTGTTGAGAATGCGATCCGCACTGTCGATGAACGTGACGTCTTTTCCGTATGCTTCAAACGCTTCAACGAGTTCAGCACCAATATATCCTGCACCAACGACGGTGATCCGTTGTGCATCTGTCGCTTTTTCAATGATTGTTTGAGCGTGGTGATAGTTTTTACAAAGCTCGATTTGATTCAACTCGATGCCAGGAAGCATCGGAATGATTGGCCATGATCCTGTCGTCATGATGAGTTTATCGTACGTATCGTGAACGACTTCACCAGTCATGAGGTTTTTCGCAACGATCGTTTGGCGTTCACTATCGATTTCAAGCACATCATGTTTCAGACGCATCTCAGCGCCGAGTTCAGCGAGTTCACTTGGTGATGAGTAGAAAAGTGATTCCGCATGTTTGACGACACCACCGACGTGAAGCGCGATTCCACAAGAGAGAAACGATACATTGTCATTCCGCTCATAAACGGTGATCTCGACGTCTTGTTGTGAAGCGAGTTCTTTGACTGCTGCTGTTCCTGCGTGTGTACATCCGATGACTGCTACTTTCATGGGTAAAGTCTCCTTTGTGTTTTGTTTGTGATAAATATCACATTCATTTGATATACTTAGTGTAATCCTTCACAAGGTCGTTTTCAAGTAGTTTGTTCAATGTTGAGCATAATCTTGTCTAAATTGTGAATGAGTGAGCAAAACTGTTTGGATTATGTGAAGAATGCGTAAAACTGTTTTAGTTACTGAAATTCGGGTTATAATGAAAGTAGATTTTTAATGAAGGGGTGGAAACCGATGGATACCGAGAGGACCAATCATCTATTCAGCTTACCTGATTTTTAGCAGTACCGGTCATAACGAACAGACGGTAATGGCTTATAAAAATCAGGGAGAGCGAAAATAGATGAATACCCAAACGGGACGTATAAAACCTCTCCCACGATGTAAACGGGAGAGGACAATAAAACATGAAACGAATCGCAACCATCTTAACCGGAACGCTCATCATGGCGTTTGGTTACTACACATTGAATGAACAGTTCGGATTAGCAGAAGGCGGCTTCATCGGATTATCGTTGCTAGGTCGATACTTTTTTGATATCAATCCTTCAATTTCGATGATCGTGCTCGATATTCCATTTTTCATTGGTGCTTTGTATTTCAAAGGAAAACGCTTTGTCAGTGAAGCGTTACTTTCAGCAGGTGCGTTATCAGTCTTTTATGAAATGTGGCACCGACTTGATTTGTTCCACTTTCCAGAACAAGCTTGGCCAGCGACGCTCATCGCAGCGATTGCTAGCGGAATCGTGACCGGATATGGTCTCGGACTTGTTTTGAAAAGTGGAGCGGCAACAGGTGGGGACGACCTGCTATCGATGGGACTCAGCAAACTGACAGGTCTATCGATCGGAACAATCTTGTTCGGACTCGACGCCATCGTGTTAGTCATCTCACTCGTCTATCTGCCGCTCAGCTTAACGTTATATACGTTACTAGCTGTAGCGATCGCTGGACGTGTCGTTGCTGTCATGACACGGGAGCCTGTCATCGTACCGGCACCAGTCGTACAAAAAGTCACGCAGTGAAACGAATGAATGTCCAAAAAAATCATGTATCGGATTCGACATCGTCGAGTCCGATTTTTCAGGTTTATTGATTAGAAAAATTCAAAGGAGAACGACTAGATGATTCGAAAAGCATATGCTTCAGAAGCACAACAGATTGCCCCGTTGATTGAGCAAGCGATTCATGAGATTGCTGAGACATTGACGGGAACGACAAAGCGGGAGGAAGTTTTAGAGAGACTCGCGTACTTTGTCGCTGAAACAGGAAACCGACTGAGCCATGAGAACATCCTCGTGAAAATCATCGAGGGTGAAGTAGCGGGAATCGTCATTGCGTATGCCGGGACGGATGCGGAACAACTCGACGAACCGATCAAAGCACAACTGAAACGTTGGACGGGGCGCGATGTCCAGATTGATGTCGAGACGGAAGGTCCGGTCTATTACCTGGATACTTTATCGGTTGACGCGCGTCATGGTGGAAAAGGAATTGGAAGAGAACTATTGCAGGCAGCAGCGGAAGAAGGGGAAAAACGAGGACTACAAGCGTTCACCTTAAACGCTGATCAAACGAATGCCGGGGCACAGCGACTGTATCGTCGTCTCGGCTTCGAACCGATTCGGACGATTGAAATTAGCGGCGGTACCTTTGATTATATGGAACGTCGTTACGATACGCAGCAATGAAAAAAACCATGTCGATCCCCACGGTGTCATTCGGGAATCGACATGGTTTTTCGTATGTATGCAGTTGTGTCATCAAGGTGTTAGTTGATACAGCATCGCTTGCGCATCTTCCGGTTCGTAGCGGGCATCACTCGTGAAGCGAACGATTTGTTTGACGTTTGGTCGCACGCCTTGAGCGTGGAGGCGCTCGAGCAATCGACCGGTCACGTAACTCTGATCGGATTTTGGTTCTGCGTTCCATTTACTGATTGATCCGATCGGAACGATCGCGGCATCCGGTCGTTCGGACTGGAATTGGCGAGCTTCCTCGTCGGTAAAGACTGTCGCGCCGATTGGAAGAGTCGCTACGTAACGCGCCAGTTCAATCGTCGCCGGGGGACGCGTGGCTTGATCGTTCAACGCGAGGCTACCGATCGTCAACTGAACGACTAAAAATGGTAGATACATCTGTAACGGAAGCTGACGGATCAACCAGATGAGTAGCAATAGGACAAGCGGTAAGACATGACGGGGTTTATCGATGTTTTGTCCGAGCCAGACCCAGACGAAATAGAGTCCAGCCGTCGCTCCCCAAGCGACATCGACTGTCCAACGTTTCCGTAAAAACAGCAGCAGTCCAGACACTAGTCCAATCCACGTGCCATAACCGATCCCATGCCAGAAGAGTTGCTGAAGTGTTTGAACGAATCGTTGGAGGATGGATGCATCATCGGTCTGAGCAGAACCACCCCAATCGGAAAAATGACCGCTGACGAAACGGAGTGACAGTTGAAGAAACGAATAGGGTCCACCGACGGAAAAGGCGACCGGGAGCAACCAAGCCAGTTGCGCCAGAACAAGGAGCGCACATTCGGATAAGAGTTGCCAGTAATCCTTTCGTACTTGCCACAGCAAGACAAGCAACATAAAACCAAACGGCACATAGGACAGTCGAGTCGCCATCAGTAAACCGAACAGGAGATACGGAAGCCAGCGACGAATCTGATGCCGGGCGCGTTCGATGCTCCAGCCGTACCAGACGAGTAGTCCGAGGGCGAGTCCATCTGACATCCCGGTTGCAGCGAACGTCACGAGTGAGGCAGTGGAGAGAACGGTAAAGGCAGCAATCAGCCGCGTCGTATCATACGCATGACGGCGGAACAGCCAATAGAGTGGCAAGAGGGCACTTGCCAGTCCGAGTGTGGAGACGAGACCGAGCGCTTTGACCGGTATCAACAGTGGCAGAAACAGATTGGCAAATAAGATGAAAAAAGGATAGCCCGGAAAATGCGGGCGTAAATCAGCCAAATCATAATCAGTCACAGCGAGCGTGAAGTTCGCGATATCGTAGCTCGCGATGAACGGACTGACGTAGGCAATCCGTAAACCAATCCAGCCACCGATGAATAGCAACGTGATCCAAAAAAGCGATCGTCCACGCGGACGTGAACGATCGCTTCGGACGGTCAAGAAACCTCCTGTAAGGACTTCGATGACTTCGATGGTTTGTTTTGGCGGAGCAACATCCAACCAGCAAAGACGAAATAGCCCCACCAAGCGACGACTTGTTCAATTGACGGGTTATGGCTGTATCCGAACATTGCGGCCATGAACGTTCCGATCTGTCCACTGATCAATGTTGAATTTCCGGTATCACGCAAGTATTGCACCTGATCGATGTAGTGCTCCGGCATGAAGCCGACGATGTTATACACAGCAGCTGGTGTGCCGTCAGCATTCATCAAGAGACTACCGAGCAAACCAAGATCTTGGAAGCGTCCGATCGTTTGGACGAGCATGCCGGCTGCGATGAAGAGAATCAATACGCCCGTTACTTGGAAGAAGCGTTTGACGGGAATCTTCATTGAGCCGGAAACGAATAAGTATCCGAAGATCAAGGCGAGTAACAGACCGGAAACCGCACCGTAACTCGTCAGGACTTTTTCGATTTCCCCACCTGAGATGGCAGCGAAGAAGAAGACTGTCTCAATTCCTTCTCGAACGATGACGAGGAAGGAGTGGATGATCATCGTGATGGCACTACCCGTCGAGACGGCAGCGGCGACCTTCGCTTGGGAGGCTTTTTGATTCTCTTTCGCTTCCTTCCCCATCCAGAGGACCATGTGTGTCAAGAGCAGGACGGAGACCATCATGATGCCGAGACGGAGATACGTATCGCTTCCGAAGCTCGCAAAACTCGTAAAGACGACTTGGAACAGGAACGCGACACCAAGGCTAGCGAGAAGTGCCAACCCGACACCTGCGTAGACCCACTTTTTATATTGTGGAGCGTTCAATCGATCGAGATAACCTAAGATCAACCCAACGATGAGAACAGCCTCGAGACACTCCCGAAGTGTAATCAAAAACGCTTGAAAATCCATCTGTCTTCCTCCTTATGAGCGGCGTTTCTTCTTCCATTGACCAATGACGACGATGACGATGAGTACAACGACGAGTCCGAGCGCAATCAATTTCCAAATCGCGTCCGTTCCGAACGTTTGACCGAGGAAGGAGTCTTCTTCCGTGAAGACGCCTGTTTTTTCTTCACCCGGCAGGACGAAAAGAGGCGTCAACGTATCTTCGATCATCGTAATGTTTTTCTTGAAGGATTCTTCATCACTCGCTTTTTTCCCGACCCCAAACAGACCAGGATTTCCGAGTGCCTTTAATGATTCATCAAATGCAGTATACACGTCATCGGATGTTTGTGCATCCTTGCTTTCCTTGACGTAAGGTGCGAGCACATCATACGTGCCGCGGGCTTTCGCGAGTAAGAGTTTCGCTTGACCGAAGTCCTCGAACTGCTCTTCAGCAAAGTGCAGGCGACGTTCGATATTTTGACGGAGAGCGACACGATACGCTTGCTTTGCAGCCTCGGCATCTTCTTGTTCGAGAGCCGTGTCGATCTTCGCTTTCGCTTCAGGGAAATACAGTTTGAATTCTTTATCATAGGCGGCAAGCGTCTCTTTCGCAAGCGCGTAATCCTTGGCATCGAGTTGTTCTTCAAATTGTTTATACGCTTCCGCAAAAGCTTCCTTTCCTGGGTCTCCGTAACTATAAGCGGAAACCGTGGAAGTGCTCACGAACAGTGAGAGCAGGAGGAGCGGTAGCAAAAGAAGGCGTTTCATCCGAGGTGCTCCTTTCGTTCCATGCGTTCTTCAACGCTAAGCTGTGTGATCGGTCGTCGCCACTCCCGGTAAATCGCTGGGAGGACACGTTGGACATAATTCAGACGGATAAAAGACTTTCCTGCTTCCCGGACCCGATAACGGATCGGGACTTCGTGAAGGCGGAAGCCTTTTCGGACGAGATTGAGGGTCAATACTTGGGCATAGTTATAATCGTGAATGATCTCAGCATGGTGACACGCTGCGCGTGAAAAAGCACGCATCCCGCTTTGACCATCATGGATTTTACGTTTCAATAAAAGGCATTGCAACCACGTGAAGACATGATTGCCGATATAGCGATAGAGCCGCATCCCGTCGACGGTACCGAGGAAGCGGGAACCGAATACGTAGTCGGCCTGATCGTGTAAGATCGGTCGGACGATATCTGGAATTTGATCGGCAGGATATTCGTTATCCGCATCAATCATGACAGCAACATCAGCGCCGAGTTCGTAGGACTGGCGGAGTCCTTCCCGGACTGCAGCGCCGAGTCCTTGATTCTGCTCGAACCGATAGACATGTGCGCCGTGTTGACGCGCAATCGTACTCGTCGCATCCACTGAGCCGTCGTCGATGACGAGGGTCTCGACCGGAATGCCGTCAATCATGTCCGGAATTCGTTTTAAGACGAGCGGGAGCGACACTTCCTCATTGTGGGCCGGTAAAAAGACGATGATCTTCATTTAGACTTCGCCTCTTTGAACGCTTCTGTCAACAGCACACCACGGCTATCGTGCGGGATGTCTGCCCCTAGGACTTTTGTGATCGTCGGTCCGAGTGACAAGATATGGCGGTGCGTATCCACTTTCAGACCGGAATGAACGTTCTTACCATACATCCAGAACGGAACGAACCGTTCGCCTTCATCCAAGTGACCGTGTCCACCGATTCCGTCCGCTTGACCGTGATCTGCCATGACGATGAGTGTCGCATCCTCGAGTTTACCAAGACGATCGAGCTCCTCACAAAATTCAGCGAGTAATGCATCTGCTTCCTCGATTTTTTCGACATACTCGGAATAGAGGGTGCCCCGACTGTGTCCCGTTTGATCCGTTCCGATCAACTGAATCGCGAGCAGATCCGGATCCTCTTCATGGACGATTTGTTTGGCACGTTCTACGATATTTCGATCCGCGACATCGTTATGCATGACCGCCGTGACGGTCCGTACATTGGTTGAACCGAACGCATCGACAAGGTGCGCGATGCCAAGAATTTTTCCGGATTTATCGACGGCACGGAGACGATCGAAGACAGTATCCGTTTTAACGCCGGTCGTATTCCAGACCATGTTCGAATGAATGCCGTGATCTTCTGGGCGAGCACCCGTGAACATCGAACTGAAGCAGACGACGGTCCGGGCAGGGTAGACAGTCTCCATATTCGTATATTCCGTTCCTTCCTGACGCAATCGTTCGAGGAACGGCGTGTTTGCTGCCATGTAGCGATCTTTACGCATCCCGTCGACAATCAGAACATAGACTTTTTCTGAAGTCGGAAGTGTCGCGTCCGTCGTTAATGCTTCTGGCAACTTCGGTTTCCAGTCGAACAGGTAGTGATGTAGGATCCATGCAAAGACGAATAGACCAATTGGGAACCAGACGAACGTCATGTCGAGTGTCGATGCGTCACTTGCCGTCCACCAGTACATGAGCAGCAGAGCAACCTTAGGCAGTTGCTCCTGCGCGTTACCACTTGTCGAATCACTATTCTTCAGAACGAGTTTCCAAAAACGCGTGAAGTTCGTCCAGCGCGTTCCGATCCGGAGATGATAATAGATCGTTCCCCAGAAAAAAATCGTAAAGAAGAAATAGAGACCTGCGCCATAGGCGAACAAAGGTAAGTAATCTGCATTCGTACCCCGAAGGAACAGCCAAACGATCACCGGGATCCAAAGGTAATTTCGTAAAAATAACGGAAAGTCATAACGCCAAAGCAAGATAAATAAAGGAAGCGTCACGATGAAACCAAGACCAGCTTCTGCGAGTGGCATCTGCGTCCATAAGGCGTACGTCAAGAAGACGCCGACCGTAAAAATCGGTGTGAAGGGTTTTCCTTCATTGAGTAAGTTCCAGGCGCGTGCTGCGACTTTTTCAAAGCGAGAAGCACTTTTCATCGTCTTCCTCCTTTCCAATCAGTGTATTTGAGCTGACGAACCAACAACCGAAGCGTAGCCGGATGCCGCGTTAAAACGTACAGCGGAATAAGAAAAGCAAAGGCATATTTAAAGAAGTGCGTCATCAAGGCAACGTCGTACGCATGGGCAACACCGGCTTGCCGTAACACTGTACCCATCGCGAGTTCGTACGTACCGAGTCCACCCGGCGTGAACTGGATCACACCGGACAGGACACCGGCACTCATGGCGATCAATGTCGTCGGGAAGGACACATCGATACCTGCTCCGTGCAAGAGGAGGAAGACGGCGAGTGCCTCGACGGCCCAAGCGAGCGTTCCGAACAGAACGAGCGATGGGAGATGCGGGACATGTCGGCGTAACACGAGCAATAACGCGGTCGCAAGGAGCGCGACGAGCAAGACGATTGGGTGAAACAACCAACCGATCAGAATGAAGGTACACAGAAAGATCAAGTCAATACTTCGTTGTAAGACGAAGATCGCGCTCGTCTGTTTCCATGGACTTCCGACGGCTCTCGCCGTCACGAGTCGGATCATCTCTCCCAGTTTGACCGGTGAGAGATGATTGATCGTCAGTCCGAGATACAGGCTCGACAGGTATACAGCAGTCGGTGCACGTTTGGCATCGGCGCGGCGCCAGGCGACCGCGCGTAAATAAAAGGCGATCGCATACGTCAAGGTCGCAAGGATCGTCCAGGGACTCTTGAATAAAGCTTCAATGTACCGATACGAGACCGGTAACTCCAAGAAAAAACGGAGCAGTAAAAAGATGACAAGCCCGGTAAGCGTCAGATACAGAAACGTTCGAATCAGCGGTTTTGATGCCACGCGATCACCTGCTCCAGTCCAACATCAATCTCGATTGACGGTTGGTAACCGAATGCTTCTTTTGCAGCCGTCGTATCACTCCATGTCATCGTCACGTCCCCACGTCGTGCAGTTTGAGTTTGCACGGGCACATCAAACCGTTGACCGATCCGTTCAGCTAGCGTGCGGACGGAGACCGGCTGATTCGCGCCGAGGTTATACGTCCCGACTGCACGAGCCAGCAACGCCTGTTCCATTCCACGGGTGATGTCATCGATATACGTGAAGTCACGGATCGGATCACCGAAGACGGTGAGTGCCTCTCCGCGCAATGCCTGTTCGATGAATCGAAACAGCGCCATATCGGGACGCCCCGATGGACCATAGACCGTAAAGAAGCGAAATAATGTCACGTTTACATCATATAAATGAGCATAAGCATGGCAAAAGCTTTCGGCACTATACTTGGCTGCCGCGTAAGGACTGGCGACGTGTCCCGTTGCCTGTTCCTCTTTCAGCGGCCCGGTCTGTTCCCCATAAACGGAAGAAGAAGACGCGAAAAAGACATGCGGCATGCCATGTCTTTTTGCGGCTTCTAACAAGGTCACCGTCATATCGATGTCCTCACGAATATAGTGATGCGGTTCTTCGAGCGAACGCGGAACACCTGGAAGAGCTGCGAGATGGAAGACAGCGTCGAACGATGTCTCCATCCAGGTGTCGAGATCGTGATGAACGTCACCTATCGTCACGGTAACGCCGGCACGTCTTAATGCAACTGCCCGTTCTTCTTTCAATTGGACATCATAGTAGTCCGTAAAGGCATCAAGGACATGGACGGTATGATGCTGCTGGAGCCGGAGGGCGAGGGCGGCGCCAATGAAGCCGGCACCTCCTGTGATTCCGATATTCATCTTATCCCTCCGTTTCCATTTCTTTCTTAGTTAAGTGGTTCGAGTGCGTCTGTGATCCGTTCGCCTGTCGTTTCAGCCTTGACATCACCTTTTTCGACGAGTGCGAACCATTCGTTTGCGTCTTTTGCGACTTGTGCTGCTTTTTCTTTACCGAGACGGTTCTCAAGCGTCGGTTTCATCGCAACGACGAACATGTTCGCTTCCATTGCTTCTACACGTGCTGTATCGACGTCTTTCTTCTCGATCGCTTCTTGTGCCTCTTCATGATAACCGTCGACTTTTTCCGTCAACGCTTTTGCGAACAATCCTTCGATTTCTTTGTAAGAGACGTCAGCTGGCTTTGTTTTTGAGAAATCATAGCGCTCTTTCAGCGTTTTGACAGCTTCTTCGTCTCCGCCTGCTAATGATTCTTCGATCGCAAGGAGGAAACCATATCCTTCTGCTTGCTCCATTTGTAATTCTTTTTCATCCGTACCTGCTTTTGCTCCATCCTCGATTTTTTGTGCGTAGCCGAGTGCAGCTAAATAGAAGGAACGATAAATTGATTTATCTGTCACTTGTTTGGCGACGTTGAAGTCACCGATTTCTTTCGCATCGATGGCTTCTTGCTGCGCTGCAAGACCTGATGTGATCGCTTGAGCGATGGCGTCTTCGTTTTTGAAGCCGTAACTCGCGTCGCGTTTTTCTGCAGTCGGGATGAAGACAGTCTTCGCCATTGCTTCGATATCCTTAAGTGCTTCTGTTGCAGCTTCTGGTTTACCGGCGACGAGTGCTTCTTCGGCTTTTGCTTGTGTTGCTTTTTGTAATTTATAGAAATACGATTGTAGACCTTTATCAACGAGTTGACGAGCGATGTTCTCATCGAGATCCTTTGCTTCCACACCTGCTAAAGCAGACTGGATGACTTGTTCGATTTCTGGTGCTGTCGTCTCGACACCACCTTTTAGTTTCGATTCATAACTTGTCGTGACCATCTTCCAATCGATTGTTTGTCCTTCTTTTGCTTTGTCGAGTTCTGTTTTGATTGAGCTGAAGATCGTCAATTCATCTGTCAGTGTCGTTGCAGCAATCCCCGCATCTGCTGATTTTGTTTCGGTCGACTGTTCCGTTTTCTCTTTTTTCGGTGCAGTCGTATCCGTTTCATTCGAACCGCAGGCAGCCAAGATACCAGCTACCATGAAGATAGAAGCTACTTTTAAACGTTTTTTCATAATCGTGATTCCCCCAGAAGAATTAATAAGACGTTTTCCGTCATGTAGTCGTTTTCACAAATCTAACTATAGCGAGAATAATTCTCATTGTCAATTGAACTTTAAAGAAAAAAACGGCTTCGGAGCAGGGCTCCAAAGCCGTTTTAAATGAGAAATTAGAACTGTTCGTACAGTTTTGTCAAATACGTGTAGACTTCGTCTGATGCTTGGAACATCATGACAGAATGTCCGAAGATCGCAGCTGGGTTGAAGCCATGATCGAGATCGATCGTTGATGCGATCGTGACATCACGGTCGCTGTCGAGAACGACGCGGAAGTATTTGAACTCTTGGTTGAAGTCGTTGATGGCGTTAAGGATCGGGAGATCCTCGACACCGTCTGGTACGTGTGTCACCGTACGAGCGAACAATTCGACATCTGTCGTCGTTTTACTGAAGACGATCATCATCATCGGTTCTGCTCCAGCAGGTGTTTTTTCTTGTGTCATGAAGAAGACGTGTGTCTCATTTTCACGCGCTTCCATTGGAATCCCTTTTTCAACGAGGAAAGCTTGGAAAGCTTCCAAGTGTTGTTGCTGTTGTGGCGCGATTCCTTGCTCGTTTGTTTCGGGTTGACGATCTTGGTGAATCGGTGTCACTTTATTGTTCTCGTTTGATTCGTTCGAGTTACGTTCCTGGTCCATTGCAAAATCCCCCTTTATATACTATAAATTCAGTTTCAAGCATTTCAGAAGGAATTGCAACTAATGTCCGTTAATATAGGAAGAAAATACAAAAGAGCAGAGATATGTCTTGTTTGTGAATTTGCGAGCAATTGACTTGAAATGACATACCTAACAGGGTATATTAGGTGACAGATAGAAACTCAAGGAGGAATCATCAGATGAAAACGATCATCGTAGGTGGCGTCGCAGGTGGCGCTACGGCAGCAGCACGACTGCGGCGGATTGACGAAACGGCAGAAATCATTTTGCTTGAACGGGGAAAAGAGATTTCGTTCGCGAACTGTGGACTGCCTTACTACATCGGAGACGTTATCAAGGATCGCAATAAATTACTCGTCCAAACGCCGGAAGGCATGCACGCACGGTTTAATTTAGATGTCCGTAATTTGTCGGAAGCGATTCGGATTAACCGTGAAGCGAAGACGGTCACGATCCGCAACGTCGAAACGGGTGAAGAATACGATGAATCGTACGACCATCTGATTCTTTCTCCAGGCGCAAAACCGATTCGTCCAAACATTCCAGGACTTGAAGAAGCAACGAACGTCTTTACATTACGGAACATTCCAGATACGGACCGGATGCGGGAATACGTTGATACGACGCGTCCAGAGCGAGCAGTCGTCATCGGTGGAGGATTCATCGGTCTTGAAATGGCAGAAAACCTCGTCGAACGTGGGGCGCACGTCACCCTCGTCGAGATGGCAGATCAAGTCATGGCTCCGGTCGACCCAGAAATGGCAGCAATCGTTCATGAACATCTTCGTGCGAAAGGCGTCGAGTTGATTCTAGAAGATGGCGTCGCTCGTTTTGAAGAGGCAGGTCGCCGCATCGTCCTGACAAGTGGACGCGTGATCGAAACCGAGATGAACATCCTATCGATTGGTGTTGCACCGGAGAGCACGCTCGCAGCAGATGCTGGTTTAACGCTTGGCATCAAACAGACGATTCAAGTCGACGATCAACTGCGGACATCCGATCTATCAATCTTTGCGATTGGCGACGCGATTGAAGTCAAAGATTATATCACGAAGGAAGCGACACACGTCCCGCTCGCATGGCCAGCAAACCGTCAAGGACGCCTCGTTGCTGACATCATCGCTGGGCGCGACGTTCGGTACAGCGGCACGCTCGGAACAGCAGTCGCAAAAGTCTTTGATTTGACGGTCGCTTCGACCGGTAACAATGAAAAACGATTACGTCAGCTTGGTCTACGTTATGAAGCCGTTCATCTCCACCCGGGATCGCATGCAGGGTATTACCCAGGGGCGAGTCCGATTTCGATGAAGCTATTGTTTGATCCAATCGAAGGAACGATTTACGGTGCACAGGCAATCGGTATGACAGGTGTTGAGAAACGGATCGATGTCCTCGCGACAGCGATCAAAGGTGGATTGACAGTGCTTGATTTACCAGATCTTGAACTATCATATGCACCACCGTATAGTTCAGCGAAGGATCCGGTCAACATGGCAGGGTATATTGCGTCGAACATCGTGCTTGGTGACAGTGAAAACGTTCATTGGCACGAAATCGATGAAATTGTCGCAAATGGCGGTTTGTTACTCGATGTCCGTGAACCATCGGAAAACGAGTTAGGCTCGATTCCGGGATCGGTCAATATCTCGTTACCAACGTTACGTGAGAAGTTGGATGATCTGCCGAAAAATCAAACGATCTATGTGACGTGCCAAGTCGGATTACGTGGATATGTTGCGAGCCAACTATTGCAACAACACGGTTATGATGTGAAAAACTTAAGCGGCGGCTACAAAACATGGTCGGTCGTGCATCGCGATCAAGAAGCGCGAAGCCAGGCGAAGGAGGAGACAGCTGTGACGGTAACGAAACGTGAGCCAAAAACGAAAACTGCACCGGAACAAGTGACACTGCTCGATACGTGCGGCTTACAGTGCCCAGGTCCAATCTTAGAGCTGAAAACAAAAATCGATCAGATGACGGACGGCGAGCAAATTTTCGTCAAGGCATCGGATCCAGGATTCTTGCCAGACGTTCAAGCATGGGCGAAAAAACTAGGACACACGGTCCATTCAGCTAAGATGAATCAAGGGGTCGTCGAGGTCTTGCTTGAAAAAGGACAAGGAGAGACATCAGCTACAACTCCGGTTCAAGTCAATCCAGCGGATGATGCGACGATGGTCGTTTTCAGTGGTGATCTCGATAAAGCACTTGCGTCTTTCGTCATCGCGCAAGGTGCACAAGCGATGGGGAAACAAGTGACGATGTTCTTTACGTTCTGGGGCTTGAACGTCATTCGAAAACCAGACGCACCGGCAGTCGAGAAAGCCGGCATTGAACGGATGATGGGCATGATGATGCCAAAGCATGCCGGAGAATTACCGCTCTCGAACATGAACATGGCAGGCGCTGGTCAAAAGATGATGAAAAAGGTCATGAAGGATAAACAAGTTGATGCACTCGAGACGATGATGGCAAAAGCGCAAGCAGCGGGTGTCCGCATGATCGCCTGCACGATGTCGATGGATATCATGGGCATCAAGAAAGAGGAATTACTGGATGATATCGATTACGGTGGTGTCGCTAGTTACCTTGGTGCAACGGATGGTGCTAACCTGAACTTGTTCATCTAATTCAAAAATGCTTGATAAAAACGTGTTAAACCTGACATCTGATGTGAGGTTTAACACGTTTTTTGTAGTCTGCGGTATAGATGAGTTTGATTTTTCAAAAAAAATTGCGTATGATAATTCACATGTGAAAAAAGTTTACATCTAAAAAGAGAAACTATGTGGTGGAAGTGGAGGGAATCGGATGGAGAAGCAGGTAATGGATGTAGTCAGTAGAATCAGTGACATGTTATGGACAAACGTACTGATCATCTTACTCGTCGGATTAGGCATTTATTTTACATTCCGGATGCGGTTCGTTCAATTCCGGATGATACCGGAGATGTTACGCTTACTGTTCCAAGGAACGGATAAAGGGAAAGATGGCGTGTCGCCATTCCAAGCATTTGCGATCAGTACGGCAGCACGTGTCGGTACTGGTAATATCGCAGGTGTCGCGACAGCAATCGCACTCGGTGGACCAGGAGCGGTCTTCTGGATGTGGTTGATTGCTTTGATCGGATCGGCATCGGCATTCGTCGAGAGTACACTCGCTCAAATTTATAAGGTACGTGATGATAAGGCGTGGCGTGGGGGTCCTGCCTATTATATGGAGAAAGCACTCGGTCAACGTTGGTTAGGGATCTTATTCAGTATCTTGATTACGATCTCATTCGGATTTGTTTTCAATTCCGTTCAATCGAATACGATCTCGCTTTCACTTCAAAATCAATATGGCTTTGATAAGACATGGATTACGGTCGGACTGGTCGTGCTGACGGCACTCGTCATCTTTGGTGGCGTCCGTAGCATCGCAACTGTCGCGTCGTTCCTCGTACCAATCATGGCAGGTGGTTACATCCTGATCGCGCTCTACATCATGGCGACGAATCTTGAAGTACTGCCAAGTATTTTTAAATTGATCTTCCAAGAAGGTCTATTCGAATTCAAGACGCTCGCAGGTGGTGCAGTAGGGGCAGCGCTCTTGAACGGGATTCGCCGTGGATTGTTCTCGAACGAAGCCGGTATGGGTTCAGCGCCGAACGCAGCGGCAACAGCGGAAGTCTCTCACCCAGTCAAACAAGGATTGATTCAATCGTTTGCGGTCTTCGTTGATACATTGATGGTCTGTTCAGCGACAGCGATGATCGTTCTCGTCAGTGGAGTGGCAACAAAAGATGCTAGTGGTCAACCGGTAGCTGGGATCGACTTAGCACAAGGTGCGCTCGCATCACAAGTTGGATCACTCGCGACAGGATTCATGGTCGTCGCGATTTTCCTCTTTGCTTTTAGTTCCGTCGTCGGAAACTACTACTACGGTGAATCGAATATCAACTTCATCCGTGAAAATAAACAAGTCTTGATGGCATATCGTGTGCTCGTTCTCGTCATGATCGTCTTCGGTTCACTCGTTGAATCGGCGAACCTCGTGTGGGCTTTAGCAGATATCTTCATGGGGCTGATGGCGATCGTTAACTTGTACGCGATCTTCCGTCTTTCAAAAATCGCGAAACTGGCGCTCGAAGATTATGTCGGGCAACGAAAAGCTGGAAAAGAGCCACGATTCTATGCGGACTCGATTCCGAACTTGCCAGGGAAAGATACGCTTGAAGCATGGCAAGAATCAGAAAAAGACGAAAAAGCGATCTAAGGAAAGGGAGTCAGAGAAATCTGGCTCTTTTTTTGTATAGAACGAATTTAAAAAGGGAATACAGAGTACAGAAGGGAGGGGGAGAATGGAAAACGTACATTTCGTCCGCGTCACGGATGCGGTCTGGGAGTCGTTCGGAAACGATCCCCACATCATCATGGACTGGATTTTATTCATTCATGAGACACAACCCGATCATGAACAATTATTTGCTCTCGAACAGACGAATGCCATCTATCATTTGATGAATCAAATCGATATCTATATTGATCAAGACACACATTACAACCTGGGACGAGCCATCGTTGGCGAAGAGTTGATTGTCAATGAGGAGAAAGCGGCGATCGTCGGCATTCTTCCCTTGCCACTCCTCATCATCTCGGCTGAGGTGATGCGGAATTTTGATCAACGGGCACTCGCTTCGATTCATGATGAAGCCGGAACACCGGGCGAATTCGAGGATGTCTGGGAACAGTTCGCCGATTTACGCGCCTATTTTCAAAAGGCAGAAGAAGCGGAAGATACGATTTTAATTTATTATGTCTGATCAGCTAAAATCATAAAAAAGAGACCCGCTTCCAAGTCGTAGACTGGAAACGGGTCTCTCGTCGTTCAGATGAATCAAGACGACTTCATATGGAAGACGTTCTCTTTTACGTGAATCGTCAGATTAAAAATCGATTTCGTCCGGATCCGGTCCGAGGCGGACATCCGTTGCCAGACGGTCAATTTTCTCAAGATCATCGGCATCGAGTTGGAAATCAAAGACGTCGAAGTTTTCCGCAATGCGTTCTGGTGTAACAGATTTTGGAAGAGCGACGATGCCGTTGTCGAGATGCCAACGTAAGACGACTTGTGAAGGTGTCTTGCCGTGCTTCTCTGCGATTTCCTTGAAGTCGTTGATTTCGAGGAATTTCCCTTGCATGAGTGGGCTCCATGCTTCGACTTGGATGTTGTGATCTTGCAAGTATTCATGCAGTTCATGTTGTGGTAATTGTGGATGCAACTCGACTTGGTTGATCATTGGTGCCATCAAGCCCTCTTCTGCCAATGTATCGAGGTGATGTTCTTTGAAGTTCGAGACACCGATCGCTTTGATCTTGCCTGCTTCATACAGTTCAACCATTGCTTTCCACGCTTCGATATAGCCTTCGACCGGCCAGTGGATGAGATAAAGGTCAAGATAATCTGTTTCGAGACGTTCGAGCGATTCTGCGAATGCTTCCTTCGTCCGACCGGCACGAATATCATCGTTCCAGACTTTTGACGTTAAGAAGAGATCCTCACGTTTCACGCCGCTTTCCTTGATTCCTTTTGCGACACCGCGCTCGTTTTTATAGACAGCAGCCGTATCGATATGACGATAGCCGACACGTAGTGCTTCAGCGACAGCAGCTGGTGCTTCTGTTTCTTCGTCTACTTGCCAGACACCGAATCCGATTTGGGGAATCGTAATACCGTTTGAAAGTTTTGCGTATTGCATGTGTTACTCCTCCTCATAAAACGTAGTTTAGATTTGCTCGTTTAGTTTAGCATGAACGAACGAAGACGTCCGTTTCCATGCTCATGGAGGAATAAAATACGGTAAAATAGAAAAGAACCATGAGATTTAATCGTGTGGTAAAAGAGAGGGAGAAAAGATGGCTCAAAAGAATAAAAAGTTATCCAAATGTACTTGGCTTAGTATTGGCGCCTTGTTAGTAACGCAGGCAGTGGGTCTATTTCTTAGTGCGCGAAAATCAGGACGTAATCCATGGGTTTGGGGAGGCGCTGGACTTGTTCAATTCCCGCTTCCGGCAATTGCTTACTTCATCTTAGAACGACAAGCGAAGCAGAAAAAATAATAAAACAGGTCCAATCGTCGACGCGATTGGACCTGTTTTATGGTTACGAAGAAATTTTTTCTTGCTTCGTCGCTGTCTTCTTCATGCGTGGCAAGCCGAAGAAGATGGCGATTGATCCACAGACGAAGAGGAGGAATGGATAGAACAGATACGGAATCAGTTCAGGAGAAGCCGTTTTCGTCAATTCTGCTGCAATCAATAGTTGTGCTCCATACGGAATGATGCCTTGAATCCCACAAGAGAAGATATCAAGGATACTCGCTGATTTCTTGCGATCGACTTCATACGTATCGGCGATTTCAGCTGCCAGTGGTCCAGCGACGAGAATCGAGATCGTATTGTTTGCTGTCGCAAGATTCGTTGCACTGACGAGTGCCGCCATACTGAATTCGGCACCGCGACGCTGTGAAATCTTGCGTGTCAGCGTCTCTTTCAAGTAAGCAATTCCACCGTTGAACGTGATCAAGCTGACGAGACCACCCATGAGGAGCGTCAAAATGGAGATTTCCGCCATGCCCATCATTCCTTCAGACATCGAGAGGACGAAGCCACTCAAGCCGAAACTACCATCAATCATACCGATGATGCCGGTGAGTAACGTACCACCAATTAAGACAAGGATGACATTGACGCCAAATAGTGCAAGGACGATGACAGCAAGATATGGAATCAACTTGTAGAATTCAAATGCTTTTGCTTCGACGACGTCACCAGAACCAGAAACGAATGCGAGTAGGATGACCGTCAAAATAGCAGCCGGTAGGACGATCATGAAGTTCGTCCGGAATTTATCGCGCATGTTCGTTTTTTGGGTACGGACGGCAGCAATCGTCGTATCTGAGATGAACGACAAGTTATCGCCGAACATCGATCCACCAACGACAGCAGCCGCTGCGATCGCAACGTTGATGCCTGTCGCTTCATGAATACCGAAGGCGATCGGCGCGAGTGCAGCAATCGTTCCAGTCGATGTTCCCATTGCCATCGAGATGAAGGCAGCGATGATGAACAGACCACTCATCAGTAATGACGGAGGTAGGAACGTCAAAGCAGCATTGACGGTCGCATCGATGGCACCGATTGCTTCTGCCGTTCCAGAAAACGTACCGGCTAATAAGAAGATGAAGACCATGATCATGATATCGGGATTTCCGGCACCCGTTGCGATTCGTTCGACCGTTTGATTGATGGATCCTTTCGTCGTGATTGCAGCAAAAATCAAAGCGATCAATGCGGCGATAAGGATCGGAAATTTGTAAAAGTCGTCATAGAAGATCCCGGCTCCGATGAAGAGGACCAGGAATACGATGAGGGGAAGCAATGCCCATTTGTTAGGCGTGATCGTTTCATTCATTGTTGACACCTCGTTTCTCAAAGATACAAAAAAAGACCCCTTCGCAAGAAAGAAGGAGGTCTTTATGAAATAAAGACGCTCTTCTTATCTCTCAAGCTTTCGCTTGCTGGATTTGGCACAGTACGAATTAAATCGTCCGCTGCCGAAACATCATTGGGCCAGTCCCTCCGTTTCTCGCGATAAAAAGAAGTCATTCAATTGTTTAAAACACGTTTCTTACCGTACCGCATTGAGTAACGCGTGTCAACTGTACTTTACTGAAGTGCTTGTTTTAACGTCTGGACGTTTTCTTCCATCAATTTAAAATAAGAGCTGTTTTGTTGCGTCTTCGTGACTGACTCTAGATTATGGATCGTCACGGATTCAGCTCCAATTTCTTTTTGGATGACACGTGCGACCTTTGGTGAGACCGTCTCTTCGAACGCGACGTATTTCAAATCATGCATCCGTGCTTCTTTCACTAAAGCAGCCAGTTGCTTTTGTGACGGTTCATCTGACGGCGAGATACCCGCAATCGGTAGTTGCGTGAAACCATATCGTTCTGCGAGGTAACCGTATGCGGCATGTGTGACGAGAAGTTCTTTTTTCGATCCGTCAGCGACCGCTTGTTTGAATTGTTCGTCCAATTCATCAGCTTGCTGATCGAACGCTTTTAAGTTTTTCTCGAATGTTGCTTTGTCTTTTGGTACTTCTTTTGATAAGGCAGTTGTAATCGAGCGTGCCATTGCTTTTGCGTTGACAGGATCGAGCCAGACGTGTGGATCGTATTTTCCGTGTTCATGACCTTCTTCTTCATGCGCATGTTCATCCGTTGCATGATCATCATGCTTTTCTTCTTCGTGAGCGTGTTCGTCTTCACTATGCCCTTCTTCTTCATGTGCATGGAGTGTAGCATCCGATTCCAGTAAGTTGACGTCCTTACTCGTCTCGACGAAGCGGACATCCGTGCCTTTTAGGCTCTCCTGGATTTTTTTCGAATACGGCTCGAGTGTCGTACCTGTCAAAAGGAACAAGTCTCCCTTAGCAATCTCAGTGAGTTGTTTTGACGTTGGTTCGTAAGAGTGAGGATCGGCTCCAGGTGGGACGATCATCTTGACGTCGACTTGATCACCACCGATTTCGCGGGCAATAGCAGCCGTCGCGAACGTCGATGTATAGACTTCTGTCTGGGTTTTATCTGAAGTCGATGAATCGGTATTCGAACCGCAAGCGGCGAGGATACTTGCACTTGCGAAGGCGACCGTTAAAGCAGGAATGATTTTTTTCATTATATGATACCTCCATTATTAAAACGTAACTATTCCGATTTGGACTTTCTCACTATAGCGGAACGCTGGTGAAGCGTCAAGTAGGAATACCGAGACGTTCGACATCTTTTAAAACGGGGTAGAAGGATAATAAAGTGAAGAAACTGGCACGTCTTTTTGGAGGTGATCAAGTGAAACGTGAAACTGCATGGCTAATGGGGGGAGCTGCATTATTGACGACAGCAGCAGCGGGAGCGAGCATCTGGAACAATTACGGTGCATTACTTCGGTGGACCGAACCCGCCTTGCCACTCACAGAAAAACAACTTGCACCGCGGACACTCATCTATAAACAGGTGGGGGACCGCACCTTACAGCTCGATCTCTATTATCCGCTGGGGGAAGGACCATTTCCAATTGCCATCTACGCACACGGTGGTGCATTCGTTCGTGGAGAACGGGACGATATGTTCTGCTTTAGTCCAATCGTCGACCGCCTACTTGAACTCGGAGTTGCCGTCTGTAGCATCGATTATCGTTTGTTCGAAGAGGGCAGTTATTTTCCGGATAACCTCGAGGATGTACGGGATGCGTTATGTTTTTTGAACAAGGAAGCAGAGGACCTTCGTATCTTAAGAGGACGGATGATGGTATGGGGAGACTCTGCCGGAGCCGCACTCATGTTGACAACGGCACTTGCCCCAACTGCTTTTGTCGGAGAGCGTGATGAACGCCACATGCCATTGATCAGTGGTGTCATCGCTTTATATCCGCCGACGAATTTTTTATTGTTTAATTTCATTCAGACTTGGATCGCCCACATTAAGTTCTATAAGGGTGGACGGGAAGAATGGCGCAAGCTGATGACACACGTCTCACCGGTCACACACCTATCTTCGGATGCCCCACCGATCATGCTCTTGCATGGCAAAAAAGATCCAATCGTTCCCTTTTCGCAAGCACTCCATTTCGTCGAAAAAGGAGCCGATGTCGGAGCTGATGTCCGTTTATTTTCTTTTCCGAACGGTACCCATTCGCTTGCCAGTTTTGCTCAGACGGAAAATCCATTGAAGATCGAGCGATTGCTCGAACGAATTGAACGTTTCACCTGTCAGGTGCTACTGTTGCCACCGCGACAACTTCCGAATGGAAAACATGATACAATCAGTCATATTTCTTAAATGAGGGAGACAGAGACATGACTGAAATTTGTTTAGTGCGGCATGGTCAGACGGATTGGAACTTAAACGAACGGATTCAAGGAAGAGAAGATATACCGTTGAATGCAACAGGAAGAAGACAAGCGGAACTCAGCGCCGCTTATCTAGCGAATGAAAAATGGGATATCTTATTAGCAAGTCCGTTGTCCCGTGCTGTTGAGACAGCGGAAATCATCGGGCGTGCTGTTGGTTTGACGATTACGGCGACAGACGAGCGACTTGTCGAACGCGAATTCGGTGCCGCCTCTGGTGAACCGGTCGCAGCGATTTACGAGGCCGTTCAAGCGAACGATACGACACTTGTGCCAGGTCTCGAAACGGAACAAGACATCCAGGATCGCGTGTTCGAGGCGCTACAGGAAGTGACACGCATGCATGCGGGCAAACGGATCTTGATCGTCTGTCACTCGCATACGATTAAGGCAGCTTTATCATCGATTGATGCGACGTTCAGTTACCGGACACCTTTGAAAAACGCGTGTGCGAATTATGTCCAATATACGGATCACTATACGATTGATCGAATCAACGTAGCGGATCACATCACGGACGAGGTCGAAAAACCTTAAGAGACTGGCGCTTTCGGGTGTTCTGCTAGATACTGCTTGAACGTTTCCTTTGCAATGCTCGTAATATGCGCGCCGCGCTTCGAACGACGATCCTTATATTCTTGGACGAGTTCTTCGCCAGCGAATCCATCTTCGACGACTTCGCGTAGGATTGATTCAGATAAATCATTCTTCATCATGACCATCTTACCCGTGAAGACATACGAGACGTGTTCGCTTAAGGCAGTCCGTTCAAGGGGCGTGACGATCATCGCGGCAGGATCATTATCAGGTCGTGAGATCGTGATTTCAATCAAAGCACGTAAATGTTTTGTGAACAATTCATCGACGATCGGCTGATCCATCGGAGGAACGACGATTTCTGCAACCCACTGTGCCGTCTGTTCGGTACTGACCGTCAATCCGTCCTGAATGGCGACGGGAATCGTCGTATCACGTCCTGATTCGTCCATTAAAATGCGTAACGTGCATAACTTAAAGGTTTTCATGAAAAAATGCCCTCCCTTGATCGATTACGATTTTCCTACAGTATACCGTGAGGAATGGGGGACGGGAAACTTTTCCTGACGAAATTCGTATGAACTATGTTTAAATAAGACTAGATACTACTAAACAGGAGGATCGTTCATTATGCCGCAAGTACTCATTGGAATATTAGGAATCCTGGGTATCGTTCTACTTGCCCACCATATCATCATGTATTGGCATGCTGAACCGACAGACCGCCCGACGCTTGCATATCGCATTGCGCTCCTGATTGCCTGTTTGCTACTCATTAGTGGAAGTGATCATTTAATCAGTATTTTCTACGCGGATTCCTTAGCTGAATTCGGTCAACGCATCACGTATATCGTCTTCATCGGAGGTGCACTCGGCTTCGCGTGGTACTTTCGTAAGAAGATGGAACAAGCGCCAACAGAAATGACACCTGTCGGAAACGAAGCAGGATTAACATGAGAAAAAGCGCCGTTCTTCCTGAGGAGGAACGGCGCTTTTTGGTGTCTTATTTTAAACCACTCGCCAGTCGGGTATCCCGAATCATGTCGAGTTTGAGCTTCCAGAGACGATCGCTGAATGTGACAGCATAAATCTCTGGCAAACGCAGCCGTTTGTACTCTTCCCAGAGACGACCGATCTGTGTTTCGTGGAAGTGGCGACTTTCTTCAATCGTTGGGACCGTATAGACCAGTTCTCCATCTTTGAAAATTGGTTCAAGTAACCGCTCGACCTTGAACTGTTCGATGCGATTTCGGAACGATGGGTCCCGGACGTCGATGAGGTCGACAGCTTCAAGTATCGACGGATCTTCGTCCATCAACGTCACGTAGTCCCCTTTGAACTTATCCGTCACCGGATCGATGATGCGATAGACTTCCTTGATGTGAGGCGTCGTCGTCTTGGCTTTTGACGAGGATACTTTAATGACGGGTGCGAGCTCGCCATCTACTTCACGCGCGACCAATTTGTAAACCATCCCAAGAGCGGGTTGCTCGTAGGCCGTGATGCCACGTGTTCCGACGAGGAACGTATTGGCTTGGGCACCTTGGATGCGCAAGTCTTGGATAACGTATTCATCGAGGTCACCCGATAAAACGATATCGACTTCCGGGAATCCGGCTTCGTCAAGCATGTTGCGGGCACGTTTTGACAAGTAGGATAAGTCACCGGAATCGATTCGGATGCCGCGTAGTTTATGTCCTTTAGCTTGGAGTTCTTTCGCAACCGTGATCGCATTCGGAAGACCACTCTTGAGCGTATCGTACGTATCGACGAGTAATGTCGCCTGATCCGGATAATGAGAAGCGAATGTCCGAAATGCCGTCAATTCGTCATCGTGGAATTGAATGTCGGCGTGCTCCATCGTTCCACCACACGGGATACCGAAGTCGCGTCCTGCTGAAGCAAGGCTTGTGACGTCAAAACCAGCCAGGTATGAAGCACGCGTTCCGAAGTAAGCGGCATCGATTCCTTGCGCGCGACGAGCACCAGCTTCGAGGAACTTCGCACGGGGAGCCGATTGACGAATACGTGCGTATTTCGTCGCGATGAGCGATTCGTGGTTCGCAATGTTCAGAATCGCAGTCTGTAAGAGTTTTGCTTCAAAGATTCGTGCTTCGATCCGAATCAGTGGTTCGTTCGGGAAGACGATTTCGCCTTCTTTGACACTTGAGATTGAGCCATTGAACTTGAACTGACGCAGTTCATCCTTGAACTCATCCGGGAAGCCGATCATCTCTTGCAAGTACGTGATATCTTCTTCCGTGAAACGGAGTGTTTGAATATACTCGATGATATTTTCGAGACCCGCAAAGACGACATAGCCTCCTGCGAACGGATTCGAACGGTAGTAAACATCAAAAACGGCGCGTTCATTATGACGTCCTTCTTTCCAATAGATATACATCCACCGTGGTAAGTACAGATCGGTATGGAGTGCAAGATTACGTTGTAACATGACGGACAGATCCCTTCTTATTCGCCGACGACTTCTGCGCCGATCGATTGTTTAAAGTGTGTAAGCGCCCAGTCGTGACCCGTCGCGTTAAAGCTTGCGACCGCATCAGCATGGACGACGATACGATACCCGAGATTGTAGGCATCGACAGCTGTATGAAGGACACAAATGTCCGTACAGACACCGACGAGGTGGACTTCGCGGATACCGCGTTCACGCAAGCGTAAATCGAGGTCCGTCCCGGCAAACGCACTATAACGCGTCTTGTCGATGACGTGATCGGCGACCCGGGCCATGGCTGCGACTTTTCCAAACAAATCGCGTCCGTGTGTTCCGCGGATATTGTGTGGCGGGAAGAGGACGGTTTCCGGGTGGAACGTATCGCCTTCTTCGTGAATATCGTTGGCGATGACGACGTAATCTTCCGTTGAAAACTCCTCCATCAACGTAGCAATTCGATCTTCAATCGCTTGTCCTGGTTTTCCACAAGTCAGCTTTCCTTCGTCAGCAACGAAATCGATCGTGTAATCAATGACAATCAGAGCGCGCATATGCGTAAGCCCCTTTCCGATTTTGAATTAGTGTTCTCTTTCACATTGTACTCTATCTCACACAGAAGGCAAAAGGAAGAAATCGGATACAAACAGGTATAGAGAAGTAAAAGAATGGGGTATAAGGTATAGGACGAAAATGATAGTAGAGGAGGAGAAAGGGATGGCTAGGTTGAATGAGTATGAAGTGGAAGAGCGTCTTGAGCGGTTGCAGGATTGGAGTGTCGTGGATGATGAAATCGTCCGGACCTATACACTTGCATCGTTTCCTGCAGCACTGGATTTCGTACAGGAAGTCGGGAGTATCGCTGAAAACTTGAATCATCATCCACGGATCGTGATCGACTATAAAAACGTTACACTTGCGGCGACGACTCATGATGAAAACGGATTGACGGAAAAAGACTTTCAACTTGCGGAGGCCTGTGATGCCATCTAAACTTTCGATTACATTCGGTAGCGGTTCGTTTGTTGAACAAATTCGTTCCCGTGATGCGCATATTCGTGTCGCTAGCGGAAGCGGTGATGCCATCCTCTGGATGGAGACGGACTCGAAATCACCTTTTCAAAGTGGCAATACCTACACGTTGCTCGAATCACGTGGCAATTTTTCGGATGAAGGCAGTCTCTTCTACTGGTCGATTCCGGCAGATCAAAATAGCGGGGATCTATTCGTACATCAAGTGATGTCGAATCCGAAAGTTGTCGGAGCAGAATATGGCGGCTTCCAGGCCTTTCGGATTGGACGTGTCGAGAAGGGAACGGATCTTGTCTTATTGATTCAGTTCCATGAGACAGGGGACGGGGCTCGTTATGCAAAATCAGTTGAACGTCTCACGGTAGACCAGTATGCTGAAGAGGCAGGGAAGTCGTTCGCGCCTTCTCCCGTCATGAAACGGTATCAAATCGTACCACCAACAAATGAGTGAGATGCAGGGGGACTAACAGATGAAGAAGAACTATTTTGTCGTAGCAACACTTGGTGGCGCACTCGTCGGCGCTACTTTATCACTACTGCATAAAGATACGCGTCAAGCGCAGTTCGCAGCAGTGAAACGGACATTCAGCGGTGCAGGAACACAATTGTCTGCTGTCAAACAAGATCCAAAAGGACGTTTTGAAGAATTAAAAGCACTCTATACGGACAATCAGGAAACGATCCATAACCTGATTGATGATGTGAAGGACTTGGCAGAAGTTCTTCGCAAATAAGCTAAAAAAGGGACTCGCGCTAAAAGCGTGAGTCCCTTTTTTATGCCGGTTTACAAGTAGCGGAAGAATAATCCGAGTACAGCAAACGCGATGATGATGTAGAAGAATACACGGCCGAGTTGACCAGAACCGCTGACGAAGACAGGACCACCGCTCGTACGACGACCGGTTTGGAACGGACGTGTGAATGGAACGGCACGATTACCGAAGACGAATCCGAAGAGGAATCCGAGGACGAAACCGTACAAGTGACCAAAAACAGCGACGTTCGATCCAAGCAACGTAAAGACTGCCGTGACCGCAGTGAAAATATACACAAGACGTGTATCGTCTGCCATGATGACCGTCCGCTTGAAGCGACTCAAGTAGACATAAAAACCAAGCAAACCAAGAATGGCACCAGATGCTCCAGCTTGCCCATAAAACGGTTCATTGATTTTCGTGAAGTACGTCAAGATGTTCGCAAGCGTACCAACGAGCAAATAAAAGGCAGCAAATCGACCATGACCGATCATCCGCTCAAGCGGTGGAGCGAAGATGACGAGAGCAAACGTATTGAACGCAATGTGCCAAAAATCGTAATGCAAGAACGTTGCTGTGACGACACGCCACCATTCACCTTGTTCGATTAAGAGATTGATGGATGCCCCTGCATTTAGAGGAGAGAATGTCAGATTAAGGAGTGGGCCCAACTGTTCGATGACAAACAGGGCGACTTGGATTAAAATGAACAACGAAACGACCGGATAAGAACGTGTGAACGTTTGTAGGTTTTCCGTTCGACTAAACATGACAACACCTCGCTTCATCTTCATTCTATATGAAGATGGCGAAGAATAGTACTGTGGAGGCGCCTTGGATGATTTATGGAATTGGAATCGATTTAGTGGAACTGGATCGAATCGAGCAAACGCTTGAGCGCCAGCCACGTTTTGTAGGAAGAATCTTGACGCAGGCAGAGCAGGAACGATTTCAATCGCTCTCGGGACACCGTCGTATCGAGTATCTCGCTGGACGTTTCGCCGCAAAGGAAGCGTTCGTCAAAGCATTCGGAACCGGCGTCGGAAAAGAAGTCTCTTGGCAAGACGTTGAAATCTTAAACGATGAGACGGGGCGACCGATCATGAGTGGACCATTCGATGGCGTCATCCACGTCTCGATCACACATTCAGAACATTATGCATCTGCGCAAGTCTTATTAGAGAAGAGGGAATGGGATGTACCGACCAACTTGGATTGAAATCGATCGGGAAGCGATCGCACATAATATACGCGAAATCAAAACACGGATGGGCGAACAACAGGTGATGGCGGTCGTCAAGGCGGACGGCTATGGTCACGGGGCAGTGACAGTCGCTGAGATCGCTCTTGAGAACGGAGCCGACTTACTCGCTGTCGCACTCCTCGAGGAGGCGATCGAGTTACGAGAAGCGGGGATCCAAGCACCAATCCTGATGCTTGAAGCCTTACTACCAGAACATGCACCAGTCGCTTCGAATTATGATGTCGCCGTGCCTGTCTTTTCAGCCGATTGGCTTCAGGAAGCGAAACGTCATTTGACGGAAATCGATCATCTCCGCTTGCATATCAAGATCGATACGGGAATGGGACGACTCGGACTGCAACACGTCGATGAGTTGAAGCGAATTCTTGCTGAATGTGATGATGATCTCGTCGAGCTAGAAGGCATCTATACGCATTTTGCGACTGCTGACGAGCTGAGTAGTCAGTTATTCGAACGCCAGCTCGAAACGTTTTTATCGTATGTCGCACTAGTACCGGATATCCGTTACGTCCACTGTGCCAATTCGGCGGCTGCGATTCGCTTAGCAGGTCAAGCGCCGTTTAACGTCGTTCGAGTCGGTATCGCGTTATACGGTGCAATGCCGTCCGACGAGATGGCAGGACATTACGAATTCTTAAAACCAGCGTTTTCACTGAAAAGTCGTCTGATGCAAGTCAAACAAGTCGAACCGGGTCAAACGATCAGTTACGGAGCGACCTATACCGCGCCGACGGATGAATGGATCGGTACCGTTCCGATCGGTTACGCGGATGGTTGGTCACGCAAGTTCCAAGGTTATTCGTTGATCGTAGACGGTCTGCCGTGCGAAATCGTCGGTCGTGTCTGCATGGATCGGCTCATGATTCGTTTACCGCGGGAATATCCGATCGGAACGGAAGTCATCTTGATTGGAGAAGGGGCACCAATCGAGGAAGCGGCACATTGGCTCGGGACGATCAACTATGAAGTTCTCTGTCAATTCTCGAAGCGTGTTCCGCGTCAATGATTCGTACAAGACATCAATAAGATGGCAAAAATATGTTATTTGTTTGAATTTTGATTGTATTTTCTGAATTCGACTGATATATTGAAGTAGAAAGTGAGTCGTTCGTTAAGGTTTCAGTGAATCTGGAGGTGCCATTATCTTGGTCCAACAACGGGAAATGCAGTTTGTTGAGCGAAATGTAGCGAAGGAGACGATTGGGATGAAGTCGAACCATACGACCGAAGAACGCAAGCGTCAGCTACGTGAGGAATTGAAGCGTGGTTACGAAGAAATGGCAGCAATCAATTTATCGATCGTTGGCGAAATGTTCCAGATTGAAACGGAGGCGGAGTTCTCACTCCTACGTCAAGTAAGCGGGGTGTAAGCTTTGATAGTCAAACGTGGCGACGTGTTTTATGCAAATTTGTCACCTGTGGTCGGATCGGAACAAGGGGGAGTTCGTCCCGTGCTTGTTCTACAAAATGATATTGGTAACCGATTCAGCCCGACAGTCATCGTGGCTGCGATCACGGCACAGATCGACAAAGCCAAACTACCGACCCATGTGGAAGTATATCGAGAGCGACACGGATTAGAACGTGATTCGGTCATCTTACTTGAGCAAATCCGGACAATTGATAAACGCCGTCTAACGGATAAAGTCACACATCTAGATCCAGACACGATGATGAAAGTAAATAGTGCCGTCGCAATCAGCTTAGGCTTGGTTGATTTTTAGGCACTTACATAGAGGCGCAACACAAGAAGAGTCGATACTAGCGTATGCGACTTTTTTTGACCTCTTTTTTTATAAAATAGGTTTCAAAGTTTTCTATATGGGGAAACATACCCAAGTGACCTTTTTATAAAAGGATGAGGTAGGATAAATAGAAAGACCACATAGACAGATTTTCCTTGAGGAGGAACTTGAAGATGGATTTAACAATTAAAACAGAGCAGCTAGACGGTCAGACGCATCTTTATATCGCAGGTGAGATTGATACGTATACAGCACCAAAACTCCGCCAAGAATTAGTCCCGGCAGTTGAAACGAACGACGTCATCGTCCATTTGGATGAAGTACACTACATGGATTCAACAGGTCTCGGCGTGTTCGTCGGTGCACTCAAAGCAGCGAAAAAGAACGGTACATCGTTCACGCTCGTTGGCGTTTCTGAACGCATCCGTCGTCTATTTGAGATCACAGGTCTTTCAAGCATCATTACTATTGATAGTGGTGTACGAGGTGGAACGCAATGAACAACGAACAACTAAACATGACATTACCGGCAAAACCGGAATATGTAGCCATCGCCCGTTTGACGGTTTCAGGCGTCGCAAATCGGATGGGATATACGTATGATGACATCGAAGATATCAAGATTGCTGTCTCAGAAGCATGTGCGAACGCCGTTCAACATGCGTATGAAGGAAAAGAAGATGGTAACATCGCCTTGACATGCAACGTCTACCCTGACGATCGTCTTGAGATTGTCGTCAAAGATAACGGCATTACGTTCGATAAAGATGAGGTCAAACGCCAGAGTGAACCGATTACAGATTCACACGATCTCGACTCCTTGCATGAAGGAGGACTCGGTATCTTGATGATCGAAGCATTGATGGATCAAGTAACGATCGAGAAAGCGAACGGCGTCACTGTCCATATGACAAAATATATGAATAGAGATGAGGTGGGTCAAAGTGCCAGCAAAGTCTCAACAACGCCATCACAGTGATGATGAAGTACTTCGACTGATTGATTTGTATCAGCAGGACGACCAAGATGAGGAAGTGCATGCGGCATTACTCGAGCGTTATTCAGACTTGGTAGAAGCTTTGGCCCGGAAGTTCTCGCGTGGTCGACCAATTCATGACGATCTTGTTCAGGTCGGTATGATTGGGTTGCTCGCAGCGCTTCGCCGCTTCGATAAAGAATTCGGTCGCAGTTTTGAGTCATTTGCTGTTCCGACGATCATCGGTGAAATCAAACGTTTCATCCGCGATAAGACATGGAGCGTCCATGTTCCACGTCGCATCAAGGAACTCGGACCGAAAATCAAGAAAGCAGTGGAAGAATTGACGACGGAGTTACAACGCTCTCCGCGTATCGATGAGATTGCTGCGCGTCTTGAAGTATCGGAAGAGGAAGTCCTCGAAACACTTGAAATGGGTAAAAGCTATCAAGCATTATCCGTCGATAGTTCGATTGAGGCAGATCAGGAAGGTAGTACCGTTACGTTACTCGACCTCGTCGGGAATCAAGAAAACGGCTACGACTCCGTCGATCAACGTCTGATTCTTGAAAAGGCATTTGCTGTCTTAACGGACCGCGAGCGTTCGATTCTCGAATGTGCCTACTACCGCAATATGAGTCAAAAAGAAACGGGCGAACTACTCGGCATTTCACAAATGCACGTTTCCCGTCTTCAACGACGCGCTTTGCAGAAGTTGCGTGAAGCGATCAAAGTTGAACCAAATGAAGTATTCTCAAAAGACTGACCTCGTGTCAGTCTTTTTTCTTTTCCATGCGTTCTTCGGTATAATGAATGAGAGGTGAAGCAGATGGAAAAGAGAATCGCAAGTGAATTGAATGTACGTCCTGCGCAAGTGAAGGCAGTCTTACAATTGACGGAAGAAGGCGGTACAATTCCGTTCATCGCCCGCTACCGAAAAGAACAGACAGGTGAACTCGATGAGGTCGCGATCAAAGCGATTCTCGATCGACATAAACAATTAACGCAACTTGAAAGCAGACGGAGCGACGTCCTTGAAAAGATTGAGGAACAAGGTGCACTGACTCCGGAACTTCGTCGAACACTTGAAGAAGCGACGACGTTACAGCAAGTCGAAGATATCTACTTACCATTTCGACCAAAACGTCGGACGAAGGCAGAAATCGCACGGCAATCAGGACTTGCACCGCTTGCTGACTGGTTCCGCAACAAGTCCGCCTATGATGAAGCGACATTCCAACGCTTAAGCAATGGGCTGGATCCGGAAGAAGCACTTGCTGGAGCACAATCGATCATTGCCGAGGAATGGGGCGAACAAGCGACGGTGCGTGAGTTCATTCGTAAGCAAATGCGCCGTTCAGCAGAAATCGTCACGAAACAGAAAAAGGATGCAGTTGATGAAAAAGGTGTCTTTGCACAGTATTATGCCTACAGTGAGCGGATTCAACAGATCGTTCCGCACCGGATTCTGGCGATCAACCGTGCGGAAGCATTGAAAATCGTCTCTGTGAAAGTGGTGTTAGAGGAACAACAGGTTTTACCCACATTGCTTCGTTCATACGCACAACTGGCGCCAAAGAAACGTGATATCATCGAAGCGGCGATCACGACGGGCTATAAAAAATCCGTCTTTCCTGCCATCGAACGCGAAATTCGAAATGAACTGACGGAAAAGGCAGAGCTCCAAGCGATTGACGTCTTTGGTAAGAATCTCCGCCAACTCTACATGCAGCCACCGATGAAAGGGAAAGTCATGATAGGTCTTGATCCGGCTTACCGGACAGGGTGTAAGTGGGCGGTCATCGATCCGACAGGTGAGATGAAGGAAGTCGGCGTCATCTACGTGACGATGTCAGAGCAAAAAGCGAAAGAAGCACGTCAAACCCTTTCACAGCTCGTCGATACATACGGGATCGAATTGATTGCGATCGGGAACGGAACAGCTTCACGGGAAACAGAAGCATTCGTTGCGGACTGGATGAAGGGACAAAAAGATATCGCCTTTACGATCGTCGACGAGGCAGGAGCAAGTATTTATTCCGCTTCAGAGATTGCCCGGACCGAGTTCCCAGAGCTTCAGGTCGAACAACGATCCGCGATTTCGATTGCGCGTCGCCTGCAAGATCCGTTGGCTGAACTCGTTAAAGTCGATCCACAGTCTGTCGGAGTCGGTCAGTATCAACATGATGTCTCGCAAACGAAACTGAAGGAGACACTTGATTTTGTCGTTGAAACGGTCGTCAACCAAGTCGGAGTTGATGTTAATACAGCGTCAGAACCGCTTTTGAGTTACGTCGCAGGAATCACGAAGGCGACAGCGAAAAAAATCGTTGAACGCCGCTCGGAACTTGGAACGTTCAAGACGCGTCAGGAATTATTGAAAGTCCCTCGTCTTGGTGCAAAGGCCTATGAACAGGCAGCAGGATTCCTCCGTATCTTAGAAGGGACGCATCCGCTCGATCGGACGCCGATCCATCCGGAACAGTACAAAACTGTTGAGAAGTTATTTAAGACATTAGGCTTAACGCTGGAACAAGTCGGAACGGATGCGGTGCGGGAACAATTGTCTACATTGTCATTACCGGAGATGGCACAGACGCTCGAGATCGGAGAACCGACATTACGTGACATCATCGAAGCGTTACAACGTCCAGGGCGTGACCCACGGGAAGCGCTCGATAAACCGTTACTTCGTCAAGATGTTCTATCGATGGATATGATCCAAGTCGGGATGGAGTTCCAAGGAACGGTCCGCAATGTTCTTGATTTTGGTGCGTTCGTTGATATCGGAGTGAAAGAGAATGGCTTGATTCATATCTCGAAGCTCAGTCGTAAGCGTGTCAAACATCCACTTGATGTCGTCGCTGTTGGGGATATTGTGACGGTCTGGGTGACGAATGTTGAACCAGAGCGGGGACGGATTGGTTTGACACTGGTTCCGCCGAAATGACGAATGAACAATTACAACGATACGTCGAGCAACTTTCGCTCGACGTATTTTCCTTACCGTTTCGACATCAAGCTTATTTTAATCCACGGCTGAAGACGACAGGTGGTCGTTACTTCTTAGGCGATCATCATTTAGACTTCAATAAACGATATATCGATGACATGAAAGTCTTCCGCGGAATCGTGATTCATGAACTGTGTCACTACCATTTACATCTAGCAGGAATGGGGCACCGTCATCAAGATCAAGACTTTAAAGAATGGTTAGAGCGCTACGGTGGGCTTCGATACAGTCCGAGGAGACAAGAAGATGAAAAAAAATCCTATCTTTACGAATGTGAGAAATGCAGCACATTATATAGAAGGAAAAGACGCATGAATACGGAAAGATATCGATGTGGTCGATGTCGCGGAAAGATTTTTTACAAAAGTAGTTGACGTTCATTTCGGAGCATGATAAATTATAGAAGTCGTCAAAACGACAGCAACTAAACAACTTATCGTCGCTAAAAACTTTTTTAAAAAAGCATTGACGGAAAGAAAAAAAGTTGCTACTATATAAAAGTGTTCCGAACAGAACGTAACGTTCCGCAATAGCTCAGTGGTAGAGCAACCGGCTGTTAACCGGTAGGTCGTAGGTTCAAATCCTACTTGCGGAGCCATTCTTTTGGAGATGTACCCAAGTGGCTATAAGGGGCGCCCCTGCTAAGGGTGTAGGCCGGGAAACTGGTGCGAGGGTTCGAATCCCTCCATCTCCGCCAGACCTCTTATGTGAAAATGTTTCTTGAGAATAATTATTAATTACGATATGGCCCGTTGGTCAAGCGGTTAAGACACCGCCCTTTCACGGCGGTAACACGGGTTCGAATCCCGTACGGGTCACCATATGGAGGATTAGCTCAGCTGGGAGAGCACCTGCCTTACAAGCAGGGGGTCGGCGGTTCGATCCCGTCATCCTCCACCATTTCTTTTTAAAGAGTTGTTTACAACTTCAAATTGCGGTCCTGTGGTGTAGCGGTTAACATGCCTGCCTGTCACGCAGGAGATCGCGGGTTCGAATCCCGTCAGGACCGCCATTTTTGGGCTGTAGCCAAGTGGTAAGGCACTGGATTTTGATTCCAGCACGCGAAGGTTCGATCCCTTCCAGCCCAGTTTTTATGTGTCATTAGCTCAGTTGGTAGAGCATCTGACTTTTAATCAGAGGGTCGCAGGTTCGAATCCTGCATGACACACCATTTTTAATTTCATATTTGCGGTCGTGGCGGAATCGGTAGACGCGCTAGGTTGAGGGCCTAGTGGTGGCAACATCGTGGAGGTTCAAGTCCTCTCGACCGCACCATATCGCACCCTTAGCTCAGCTGGATAGAGTACTTGACTACGAATCAAGGGGTCGGGAGTTCGAATCTCTCAGGGTGCACCATATTTTGTTTGCTTTGACGGGCCTATAGCTCAGCTGGTTAGAGCGCACGCCTGATAAGCGTGAGGTCGGTGGTTCGAGTCCACTTAGGCCCACCATTTTCAAAACAAACAATGACGAACTTTGAAAACTGAACGATGAGGCAAAAACGTATTCTACGGAATACAAACATGAATGAAGCGCAAGCTTCGTCAATCGTGACTTCGGTCACAAAAACGAGCAAGTCAAACACTTCATGGAGAGTTTGATCCTGGCTCAGGACGAACGCTGG